>BNJU01005335.1_pt1 | contig 25201 bp, 26 predicted proteins | sample 8539281 | NCBI WGS metagenome assembly BNJU01 (sample SAMD00202456, study PRJDB9452) | human saliva metagenome | isolation source: human saliva | place: Japan
TGTCTTCTCTTACTGAGTGTTTACTGATGCTCTCTCTTCCTTCCAATAAACTAGCAGCATTTTGTTTTCCATACCTTATCTGCAACTATCCTCCCGCCATCATAAAGAAATAGGTCTGAAGCGTACATCTTCGACCGTAACCTGTTCCTTTTAGAGCATTAAAATCTGCTACTAAAGCATCCGTTGAAAACAGATCCTTCTACGCTTTACACCGATGTTCTTTATTAAGCTAGCTGGGCCGCGTATTGTGTTAACAACACCGATACTCTTTACTGACTGGTTGGTCGTAGTTGAAAATGATACTAGGCTAATTACAAACATCAATGCACTAATAGTCTTTTTCATCTCAAAGTCCTCCATTTAATTATTTATAGTATCTCTTTATATATTACCATATTTATTTATATTTTAAAAGCTAAAATGAAAATATTTCTGAAAAATCTTTTATATCTTTTTCTAAACTTGTATTCTATGTAGTAATTAGGCTTCTTGTAATCTTTGATTTTCATCTGTTCTATATTTATATGGAACAGTTCCAACCAACTCAATGAGTTTTACATCATCAATCTTATATTCTAGTCGACATCATATTCTCTAATATTTTGTGAGATTAACTTTAAATGTTTGATTTCTAATAGTATCCTTTCCTGTACCTGCATAAAGTCTTGCACTCGCTTTCCAGGAATAATTTTTTCTTTGTAAATATTATCCTTTGCTCCCATCTTTATATTTACATTATAAAATTTGTGGGCTCAAGGCCTATTATCAGTTATTCCATATCTATTTATGACACTATCTTCTGAGATGCTATTTCTATTTCAGGTCCTGTACAAATCTAGTAAGTTTCGTCTTTTTTACATCATCTTGCTGTTTTACCAAAAGACTGTTTGACCTATTTGACCTGCTATCAAGTTTTTCATAAAATATAAATATTGACTTCCATCTCCATAAGAATATATATACATTAGAATCAGGGGTTTATGATTAAAGGCTGATAAGTCTCCTCCTACCTTTGATGTCTTAGATGTGATTTGCATATCTCAATTGGTTAGAGTTTTCCCATAGTTGTGAAATAGTATTCTCATCATCCATATCTATTGATACTTTCAAAAAGATATTAGGTTAATTTCTGCAAAGGAGCATTATCATTTATATATTGCTAAAGCTCTATCGACCTTTAAACCGTTTGTACATTGTACAACAAAATATCCATCCTTTAACTCAGTTTCCCTTCTAAATAATATTTTACTTTTTACCATTGATATTAAGTCTATATCTAATTTCATAGACTTCTGGAACTAAATATTAAAATTATCCATATCACAAGTATAGGGTTTCTCTGTCTTAATAACTAAATCTACAGGCATTATTCTATTTAAAAGAGCTCCTCATTCTTGCAGCTTTTTCTGTGCTTCTAGAATTCTTATCTACCTTCTTTTTGGAGTAACATCTGTTCTTCTTTTCTAAGTTGTTCTTTTTATTGAGAAGAAATCTCTATAGTAATTATTAGGAATATCATTTAATTGTTGCCTCTTTATAATTAAATTTCCATATAGTTCCTCATTAGTAAGAGTTATATCAGTTGAGGCTTTTAATTTTATAACTCCCGGGATATACATAGATTTAATTCTCTAGATTTTATATGCAATTTGTAAGTGAAAACTTCATAATATCTTCCCTTATCTATTTTGCTATGTCGACTAAATCTACAAATCCATCTATTGTAATAGGTGAATTATTTAATTTGCATTTAACTCTCCTATTTCAATTCTTCTTCCACTCAAAGTGATAGAGTCGGAAAAATTAGAAATTTCAATTTAATTTTGAAGATTCTAATTATATTTCAAGACTTAAATAGCCTTTTTCATCATTTTGGTCTCATTTGAACATTGAAAAGCCTATCTTTCCACTAGGTTATTTATTCCATATGAATTAAAGAATGTTTGGAATTTAGAAAGGTCAATTTTATTATGACTTCATATTGACATTATAAGTTTTTATTTTTATATCATAACTTCCAGATCCAACTATTAGATTCTTATATACATCTAAACTTAGCTTGTTTAAATTAGCTTTTCTTTATCTCCAGCTAATTTTAAGACAATATCATTTCTATCTTAAAATTCTTTATACTTACTTCAGATGAAGACATATTTAGGCTATAGTTTGGATTGCTAAGTTGTCCATTTATTATAATATCTGTATTTACTATTCCCTTTACATTAGGATTCTTAAGAATATTTTGTAACTTAGTTAAATCTATCTTATCATTTTTATTTTTAATATTTAAGTTTTTTCTCTTTTAAATCAACTATTCCAGTTAATCCTAATATAGATCCATAATTTTTATCAATAATATCCAAATCATTGATAGAAACAATACCATCAGAATAATTTTCTGCACTGTAATCTATATTGCCAGCTAAATCAGGAAATGAACTTTGTAAATTGATAACTCTTCCTTTAAGTTTAGCATCAGATCCTGCTGCTCCTGTTGGTACTAAGTCTCCATAGCATGTAACCTAATCTTTACCACCGTAATATTTTCTAAATGATTTTCACTTAGAAAGCCTTTAAAGTTAAAGTTTTTCTTTTATATCATATTGTCCTGTGATGGTATGTATCTACATGACTCCTTCTATATGGTTTATCTCCAACAAGATTTAATTTACCGACTGCAATCTTTTGCAGGTAAAGTTACTACTGTAGTTCTAAATCCATCGCTAGCTTTGGAGTTTTATATCTCTACTTTGCTTTAAGGTTTCCCTAAGAGCAAAATCTACCTATCTAACCTATACTTCATCAGTCAATCTTTTATATTAAGATCTCCATTAAGTTTAGTGGCACTCTGGCATAATCTGCCTTAAAGACAATAAATTATTACTAAAATCTAATTTTTACTTCTTTTCCTGAATAGTTGCAAGAAAGATTAAAAGTATCAAACTTATATTTATCACTGTATCAATGCAGCTATTTTGGTTTTTCAAAGTTGCTTCATACAGAATCAGACTTTTTAAAATCATAAGTTCCATTTATTTTCTCAATTTTTCAACTGTATTCAAGACTTAAATCATCGATTTGTCCTTGAGAACTTATAATGATTTTTACTTTCTGCCTTTTTCGCGTCAAAAGATAATACTATATCTTTATCTTCATTTTCTTGAAAACTGTAGATTTTTACGCATCATACTCAATAGCTAAAATTCCTTTTTATTAAGATCAGCATTTCCCTTTGCAATAAAAGTATTATTCTTATTGACTTATCATTAATTTAAGTTCTTTGATTTCAACGTGATCACTGGCTTTAAAATCTAAATAGTTATCTGTATCATAGATTTTCAAGCTGTCTCCATCTCCATCTAGTCAAATTCTTTTTATTAACATCATAATTTGTTTAAATTTTTCATCATAATTTTAGCTAATCTTTTCTTCTTTTTGATAATCCATATTAAAATTAACAATATTTGATAATTTTGCCTTTTAAAATATCTTTTTGTTTCTAATTTCGCCTCTTATATTTATATCTGGTATTCTATCTTTTTCTGAGACTTTAAAGCTACAATAATATCATGTTTTCAGTCTGATTTTCACAGATTTATATGTTAATTTTCAGCCCTATAGCTTTTATTTAGCTGAAAATCTTTGCATTAAATCTCTTCTTACCATCTTTTGAATCACATATAAATTAAAGTCATTTAACTCTATTCCTTTAAAATTCAGATTATTTGGTTTCATTGTTGTCTTCACATGAAACCTCTTTCATCTGAATAATGAACTATAGTTTTATATCTTCTATATTTATATTTTTCAAATCTAATTTTTATCTTTTATAGGTTTTATTTTATTTAATATACTTTCGTCAATTTTATCTATATTTATCATGAGTTTAGTTCTTCGTCTTGATAAGTCACACTATATTTCTATCTTTATCAAATACATTTAAGTCTAAATTTGCTTTACCATCTCTCCATTAAATACCTGATAATTTTATATTTTTAACATCACTTTCTACATCAGCATATCTAAATAGAGGAGACTCTCATCTAAATTTCCAACTATATTTGTATTTTTAACTGTTTTATCTGTTTTTATGATTAAATCAGAACTTATATTAACATCAGAAAAATTCTAATTTTTCATTATTTTCTTTAGCTAAACTTTTTAATAAATCCTTTATCAATAAAAATTTATCTATTTTTAATTTCATTTCTAAAAGAAAGCTCTTTTTCACTTTCATCTTTAAAGGAAGTATTTAATTTTATATTTTCATCATCTATACTAACATCTGCATTTTTAACTAATTTTTCTTTGTCTGCTAAAAACAGTAGCATTTATATTTTCTATCTTTTTTTCTAATTTATTTGGAAAAAGTATAATCTTCATAGTTTATATTTGCCGAAGTTACTACTAATTTATCAATTGGATTGCTAGGCTTCTTATCACTCTTTTTCTTGAACAACTTAGTGAAATTTATAACACCATCTTTATCTCTTACTACATTAACTGAGGCTGAGTCTACATTTTAATTCATCTATTCTACCATCTAATATTTTTAAAACTTATCTTAGCTTCGACTTTATCTGAATTAAACATCACGTATTTTCATTATCATATAGCGTTATATTTTTATAACAGGCTCTGACAATGATAAATCTATATCTTCTATATGTACTCTACCATTGATAAATCTACTACTTACTTTTTCTACTATTTTTCTAGATTAGATAAAGCAACAGTGGTTTATTAATCCTAGTACTGTTGCTGCTATCAAAGGGTATGGATACTTTTTGGAATTTCTATTTAAACTAAAATCTTTTTAAACATTAAGCTTGCCTCTTTCTTAGACATCATTTTAATAGATTATATTTTCAAGTATATGTTTTTGTCAAGTTTCTATATTTTTATTTATTTTATTTTTGAAAATTTTACTTTGACTTCTTTAAGAAAAAAAGCTTTAAAATCCTTTGTTTATTTACAAAAATTTAAAAATGTTATAATAAAACACAGATTAAATATAAAATTTTTAGGGGTTTGTCATGAAACAAAGAAGTGTACTTTTTGGGTGTTATTCTATCTTTTTCTAACTTGTGGTATTTATGCTACTGTTTGGATATGGATTCTAAACAATGAGATTAAGAGTTGCCAACGGAAAAATAAAAACTCTTTTTAAATTTCATATTAAGTATTATAACTTGTGGTATTTTTACTTAGTTTGGAACTATAAGTTAGGTCAAGAAGTTGAAGATTTTGGTGGTAAAGATGATGGCGTTCTATATCTTTCTTGGCTTTCTTTAGTTTTTGGATTATTAGCATAGCTCTTGCTCAAAGTCAGGTAAATGAAATATGCAGAGAAATGGAATCTCTTAATAATTTTTATAATAATAGCTCTTATTAGCTTTTTAGTTGATAAGTTTTTGACGGAAGAGTATTTGCTTATTTTATAACACATATGGAGTAGCTTGTCCAAGTTGTGGCATGACAAGATCATATATGGCTTTATTACATGGAGATTTCCATAGGCTATATATTTTTCATCCACTATTTTGAGTGTTCCTCTCTTATTAATTTTTATAAAAAGAAAAATTTTTATTCTATAGCTCTACTTTTTCATAGTTGTTTGGATTATTAGATTATTTTTGTATTTTTCTACAAGAGAACCTTTTAACTTTTAATGAAAAGTGCAATTTTTCCCAAAACTTTATGAACTATAAAAATAAATTTTTAGAGATATACAAAACTATGTCCTCTTTTTACTGAAAACTGAATATAATAGAAAGGTGATATTTTGCTAAAAATTACTAATAAACCCAATCTTAAAAACAATATTCAAATATGCTATACCTAATGTTATTTCAATGTGGATATTTACTCTCTACACTATGGTTGATGGGATATTTATAGCAGTAGGGTTCGTAGGCTCAACTGCTCTAGCTGGAGTTAATTTAGTCCTACCACTTATAAATTTTATCTTCTCAATTTCTATAATGATAGGAGTTGGTAGCTCAACATTGATTGCAATAAAATTTGGTGAAAATAAATATGATGAAGGAAATAAAAATCTTTTACTCTTGCCACTTTATTAAATTTATTTTTAGGTATATTTATATCTCTTTTTAATACTTTTAAATCTTGAAAGAGTTATAAATATTTTAGGTGCTAATAAAAGTCAAGAAGTCTATCAGATATGTAAAGACTATCTTTCAGTAATAGTTTTCTTCAGTGTTTTCTATATGTCAGGTTATGCCTTTTGAAATATATATAAAAATTGATGGGAAACCTAGTTATCCAACTATCTGTGTTTTTAGTTGGAGTATAACAAATTTAATTTTTAGACTATCTTTTGTGGTTGTCTTTTCATTATGGAGTGACAGGTGCAGCAATAGCAACAGGTATTTCACAAGTTACATGTTGTTCTATGCTTTTTATTCTATATCATTTTTTAAAAGCATCAAGTTTAAAAATCCTTTAGATTTGATTTTGATAGGATAATTAAAATTTTTAAAACAGGTTTTTCTGAGTTTTAACAGAGATATCTTCAGGTATCTTAATACTTGTTATAATCTTGTTATTTTTAAAAAAAATTGGAGTTATAGGGGTTTCAATCTTTGGAACTATCATCTATATAAGCTCATTTATTACTATGACTATGATAGGTTTTAGTCAAGGTATACAGCCTATTATAAAGTTATAATTTAGGTAGAAACATTATAAAAATTTAAGAGATATTCTAAAAATATCTATCACTTCTTTAGAATACTTGGAATTGTATGTTTTATACTGTATTACTTCTTCAGCTGAATATATTGGTAGAATATTTTTAAAGAAAGATATGATTTTAAGAGTCAAAGACGTTTTAGAGTATATAGTCTTTCTTATTTATTAATAGGTATAAATATTTTTACTTTCTGCCTATTTTACAGCCTTAAAAAGGTTACTTATTCAGCATTTATAACTTTCCCTAGAGGTATATTATTCAGTAGTATTTTACTTTTGAGTTTTACCAACTATCTTTGGAAATAAGTCAATATGGTTTTGTAACTTTTAAGTGAAGCTCTATCTGTGTTTATTTGTTTATTTTTATTAATTAAAAAGAAGGAATTTTGAGATTAATTATGAAAAGAAATTTAAAAAGGAAGTGTAGTTTTAAATCAGTACCAGCTGTACTGGTGACTTGTAAAATTCAGAGGTAAAGATAATGTCTTTACTGTTGCTTGGGTGGGAACTATCTGTTCAAGACCGCCAATGTTATCAATTTCTATAAGACCTGAAAGATTATCTTATGACTATATAAAAAGAAACTATGGAATTCACTATAAATCTACCTAGCAAAAACAGACTAAAGTTGTAGATTTTTGTGGAGTTCGTTCAGGTAGAACAAATTGATAAAATAAAAGGAATGTGCTTTTCACTTTACATGAGGGACTAAAAGGTAAAATCTTCATACATAGAAGAATGTCCTATAAATATAGAATGTAAAAGTTAAGGATATTATTAAATTAGGTAGCCACGATATGTTTATAGCTGAAGTTTTAACTTCTCATATCAATGAAAGATTTATTTGATGAAAAGATAAAAATACATTTTTGAAAAAGCAGATTTAATTTCTTACTCACATGGAGAATATTTTGCTCTATCTAAAGATGCAATTGGAAAATTTGGATATTCAGTTGCCGAAGATAAATAAAAAGTAAAAATAAGTGAGTTACATTATAGATTTCATTAGTTAAAGTTTCACTAAAAGTAAAAATAAATGAGTTACGAATGGAATTTTTAGATAAAATCAAATGCGACGAGCCGAGTAAATGTCGTGATTTAAAGGCAGCTTGTTGGCAATATGACCATTACAGCAATGCTGAAGTAATCGTTAAAAATATTACTCAGTAACAGTTATTTTTACTTTTCATAGTAAATTTTCTAAACATCTACTCAGTAACGAATTATTTTTACTTTTTTTATTTATTTTATAGATATCTTAAAGTACATATATACAGTTGCAGCTATCAAATTTAAAAATTGCAATTTTACTTCAAATTTAAAAATTTCATAAAATCAATTTACAATCCGCTTTTAGCTGAAGCTGAAACAACTACAACATTTGTTGCTGAACCTATCATTGTAATACTTCCACCTAGACATGAACCAAAAGACAAAAAGCCCACCAAAATACTTTTATATCTACTACACTTTGAAAATTAGGAATAACTGTCTTAATAATTTTTGAGAAGGATTTGCAGCATTAGCTGTTCAAAGATAGAAGTAAATATTGAAGACAGCCACATTATTGAAATTGAAGCTACCTTAAAGTTTCCTGTTGACAATTCAATTATTTTTATCACCTATGAATTTTGATTACTCCTAAATTTTCTATTCCTCTAATCATCACGAAAAAGACCGATAAAGAAGAATAGAGTATCCCATTCAACAGCACCAAAAATCTTTTTAGGTTCTCTTTCTGTTGAAAAGCCAACAATATTCCCCCACTTAAAGAAATTACTGCTAAACCTTTGTTTTACAAAGTTATTTAATACAAAACCTATTATTACTGCAGTAAGTATTATTATGATTGCTTTAATAATTTTTGTTGTCAGTATTCTATCAGATTCTAATTCCATAATCTGTGCTCTTAATCTATTTGGAACTTTCATTTTCCTTATATTTGTAAAATAAACAACTGTCAATAATATTACAAAGTGCTATTACAGTCATAGGAGCAGTGTTAATTAAAAATTCATTAAATGATAATTTTTCCTTCACTTCCTATGATAAGTTGAGTTGGATCCCAATCAAAGTTGCCATTCCACCTATATCAGAAGATAAAACTTCTGTCATAACAAAAGGAAAAGGATCTAATTTTAATTGTTTTAGTAATAATATTGATACAGGTGCCATAAGTAATATTGTTGTAACATTATCTAAAATGCTGAACATGTAGCTGTTACAATTGAAAGTAGTATTAATAATTTTTAAAGGATCTCCTCTTACTATCTTAACTACCTTTTATTTGCAAACCATTGAAATACTCCTGTTTCTGATATTAAAAACTATTATCATCATACCAATTAATAGAAGTAATATCTCCAATCTACTATGTATTGTTTCTAAAATTTGTTCTTCATTAACTATTCCTAAAAAGGCCATTGCCAATGCTCTAACTATAGTTGCATAGGCTGAAGCCACTTTTTCTGTAATCATGCAGTAAAAACTATAACAAAAATAAGTATTCCTAAACTTAGTAACATCTTCTCTCCTACTGCCTTCCATTGCCTTAATCATTATGAGCAAAGTGAAATATTTCAAGCTGTAAAAGAGCTAATTTGATTATAAATATCTGAAATAAATATACTGAAGCTATTATCAAATTTTTCTATAGCAATAATTCACCAAACTTTAAAAATTGTACAAAAATTGATTTTACATCCTGCTTTATCAGCCCGCTCAACTGCCACAACATTTGTTGCAGAACCAAAGTAAACTTAAATTTCCACCTAAACAAGAACCAAATGATAAAAGCCCACCAAAGTGCTTTTTACTCTGCAACTCCTGCAAAACTTGGGTCATTATATTAATAATCTTTGAGAATGTTGCTGCATTGGCAACGTTTCCAATTACTGAAGTGAAAAGGCTGATATCCACATTGTTGATAGAACTGCTCCCCAAAATGCCTTCAGTTATTGTTATCATTTATCTCAATAAATTTAATAATCTCAAGATTTTCCTATCCCTTTAATCATCATAAATAAACCTATGAAAGAAGAATAAAGTTTCCCACTCTACTCCTTCGAACATCTCTTTTAGGACTTTTTCTTTGCAGTAATGATAAACACACTGCTCCTGATAATGCTATCATAGCTAGACCTTTATCCACAAAAGTTATTTAAAATAAATCCTATAATTACTAAAGAAAATATAACTATAGACTGCTTTACAAAGTTTTATATCTTTTAACGATCTGCTTGAATCAATTCCATAATCTTAGCTTTTTAGTTCATTTGATACCTTCATATTTTTAGCATACATAAAATAAACTGTTGCCAATAAAGCTATCATAGAAAGTATAGCAACAGGTGCTGTGTTAGCTAAAAATTCATTAAATGTCAATTTTCCTTCTGCTCCTATGATAAGTTGAGTTGGATCCCCTATCAATGTTGCAAGTCCACCTATATTAGCTGACATAACTGTTGATTACAAATGGGGAATGGATCTAATTTTAATTGCTTTGCCAATAATATTGACACAGGTGCCATAAGTAATATTGTTGTAACGTTATCTAAAAATGCTGAACAAAGTGCTGTTGCACAAGCTAATAAAATTATCAACCGATGGTTTCCCCTCTTACCAATTGTGCAACTTTAATTTGCAAACCACTGGAACGCTCAGTTTCTGAAACAAGAAGAACTATCATCATCATTCCTACAAGTAAGTATCTCTAGTCTATTGTAGACTGTTTCAGAACTTCTTCTTGATTTATTGCTAATCATAGTCATTAATAGCCCCAGCCATTGTTGCCCAAGCATTTGGTATTTTTCTCTGTTATTATACAGTAGAAACACTGCTATAAATATCAAAATTCCAACATATAACATTTTATAACCTTCCTTATTATCCTAACTACTCTACAATTATATATAATACTTTCTTAATAATGTCTGATCTGTTATAATTCCAGATATGTTTATTATTCTTCGGATTTACAACATACAGTCTATGCATTTCCTTTATAAACCATTTTAAAGCAGATTTCCATTATAGGGATATCTTTATCTATCATTAAGTGCTTTATATCTTTTCTGTCATATATCTTTAATAGTCATTGTACTTTCATTAAATAAGTATTCTTCAAAAGGTTCTCAACTGTCAGAAGTTCGAAATCACTCATAAGTGATAAGTGTTCTGTCATGCAAAACCTATCAATTCTCTTTCTGTAATTTCTCTAAAGAACATTATCATCCGATAGCTCTAGGTAAGGCTGATTTTTGTTCTAATATCAATCTTTTTAGCTATTTCTTCCAAAGTATCATTTTTCTTTTTGCAGGTCTTATTTCTGGGCTTAAAACATCTTCTGCTATTATTTTTATGCTCTAACTTTCTATCATTAGCTGCTAAAAGTTCATATATTTTCTTTAGGACTATTTGATTTTTATTTTTCTATTACTTCAGGCTGTTTTAGTCCTATCTTTGAAATCACACTCATAGCCTTCAAAGATTTTTATTTTTAAAACATCTGAAACTATTAAAAATACAACTTTTATATATACGCAGTTTGTTCCCACCAATATCAGATACTATTTATCTTTAACAGTTGCAACTGCTATAATAAAATCTGAAAAAATCTATCGTTAACGTATGTATTTGAAAAATTCCTCCACCTATACAAGTAGAAATTTCTTCTTCTCTTTTTTAAATATTTTGTAGTTTCGTCTTTTGTTCTCCAACTGCTCGTCTTCTGCAACTGCTAACAATTTTCCTGATGTACCTCATGATTTACAGCTAAATTAAAATATGTAATCAATTTAAATAACGAAAATTTCATAGTAATACATAGTTTTTTATGATACAACATTACAACTAAAAAGGCTATTGCCGTAAATAAGTCAGTTTATATTCTTTTTTGGCTATTATGTTCTTTGTTTTTAGCCTTACTGCGAATAGAATATTTTCTACATCCGAAGGCATAACAGGTGTATGCATATATCATACTACAATGAGGATCATATTCCGAAATGATCATAACCTTTCTTCTCATTCTTTAGTAAATGTCATAGGAAAATCTCTTGTTTTCAGATCATCATTCTTAATTTTGCTAATACTTGCATCTCATCAAATTTTCTGAACAACCGTCGTGCATCTTTTCCTCCTAACTCTTAAAAATAAATTAGAATTATTTACATATTTTTATATCTTTTATACTTTAAATATTCGTACATTTGTTGCCGAAATTAAGTAAATATAACTTATCATGTTGTTAAAATATTAAACTATGTAGTAATTAGAGAGTAAGAAAATGGATGAAAATGTTTTATTACCAATGTAAAGCGCCAAGGGACGTTTACTATAGGGTTTGTGGAGGATGCAGCATCTGGTTACAAATTTATTGAGTACCTGTGAGATAAAGTGTTGACATGGCTCAGTACTTGGAAAAATGGAAAGCAAAAAGAATTAATAGAAGGAAATAAATAGATACCTTGTTAATTCATTTATTCATTACAATAACTAATACTACTTTTGATGATGATGCAATCTTAGATGAAATAAAAGCAGGATTAAAATTAAGAAGAATTAGCTCTTGCAACAGATGAGAAAGAAGAAGCAGAAAAATATGGTGCTGATTTAGTAAATTGGTACTATGAGATCAAATGAAGATTTAATAAAATTCTCTGAAAATCAATCTGTTGTTGAAGTATTAAGAACAGAAAATGAAGATGTTAGATCTTTAGAGAATTAATAGTTTATGGATTAAAAGGATTAGCAGCTTATACTGAACATAGCTTTTAACCTAGGAAAAACTAGTGAAGAAATATTTTGCTTTTGTTGAAGAAGCTCTTTTTAGGAACTATGGACGATAGCTTAACTGCTGAGCAATTGGTTGCTTTTAACAATGAAAGCTAGGAGAATACGGAGTAAAAAGTAATGGCTTTACTAGATGAGCTAATACATCAGTTTAGGAACTCCTGAAAATCACTAAAGTTAAAAGTGGAGCAGGGGAAAAAGACCAGGAATCTTAATCAGTGGGCACGATTTATGGGATTTAAAACAATTACTAGAACAAGTAAAGATTCAGGTGTAATGTCTATACTCACTCTGAAATGTTACAGGTACTGCATATCCTGAATTAAAAGAAATATTCATCATCTATGAAACTATGGAAGTGCTTGGTGGGATCAAAAGAAAAGACTACAAACTTTAGTGGACCTATCGTATTTACAACTAACTGTATCGTTCCACCAGTATGAACTACATACAAAGATGAGAGTATTCACAACTAATGCTGCTGGATATCCAGGATGGAAAGAATCAAAGTTAATGCAGATGGAACTAGGAATTTCTCTGAAATCATAGAACTTTACAAAAACTTGTCAACCACCAGTAGAAGTAGAAAGTGGAGAAATCGTAGTTGGTTTGCTCATAGCCAAGTTTTGAAAGCCCTAGCTGACAAAGTTGTAGAAATATTAGATCAGGTGCAATCAAAAGATTTGTTGTAATGAGTGGTTGTGACGGAAGAATGGCACAAAAGACATTACATACTGAATTTGCTGAAAACTTGCTAAAAGATACAATTATCTTAACTTCTGGTTGTGCTAAATCAAAATACAATAAATTAAACTTAGGAGATATAAATGGTATTCCAAGGTATTAGATGAGGACAATGTAATGACTCTTATTCTTGGGCAGTGGTAGCTCTTAAATTAAAAGAAGTATTTGGATTAAATGATATCAATGAATTACCATTAGTATTTAACATTGCTTAGGTATGAACAAAAAGCTGTAATCGTTTTACTAGCTCTATTATACTTAGGGAGTTAAAATATCCCATGTTGGATCAAAAGCTCTACCGGAGTTCTTGTCTCCAGAATGTAGCAAAAGTTTTGGTTGAAAACTTTTTGGTATAGCTGGAATCACTACAGTGAAGAGGACTTGAAAATTTGGACTATATGAAGGGTTCAGGTTTAGCTAACTAATTATATATATATAAAGGCTTGATTAATTTTTGCAAGCCTTTGTCAATAATATTAAAGCTTTATTTCAAACAGTAATAGTTCGTTACGAGTAAATTTCATTCATACTCCTTACTACTTTTCATAAAGATATAATATTACAACAACCTCCTTTTATTTGAAAAATGTAATGTAAAAATGATAAAATATATTTGCGTGATATACATAAAATGTTGAGTTCAATGGTTATCTTCTATACAAAGTGAATAGAAACAATATAATAATGATAAAAATATAGAAAAGTGTCATAGTGCTGTACCTATAATGATAATATTACTGTAAAAACAAAGGTGCTAAAATACAATAGAGTTACTTTTATCATGAAATTTTAATTTCTTCAGCATAATAGTTTCATTTTCTTTTAAATTTTTCTAATACATCATTTTGAGAGATATTATTAAAATTTTTAAGACTTACTCACTTTTGCAAAATATAAAACCAGTTGTGATATTCCTAAAAATTATATGAAACACACCACATAAATAGGGATATAATTATTATTTATAATCCCAAGGCTTAGTAGAAACTCAAAGACTTCAAAACTGTGAGATCTGTAAAGAGGCTACTGTGTGGCATCAATTTCTCTAAGTCTATCAGCTTATTTTTCTTCAATAAATATGGATAGATTAAAATTAGTATTAGAATAACTAAAATAATATTTTTAAATAATATTGTATAATTCAGTTCTCTTTTTCAAAATTTTCATCATCTACATTTTCTTTATAGAAAGTTAAATTAGTTTTACACTTCTTATAGTTACTAGGTAATTTTGATAAATCTGAAAATAGGTTTTCTCCATATTTTTCATATAACTTTCAACACTTCTTAATTTAAATCATTAATATTCATTTTGTTTAACTTCTTGCTGTCAAAGTAAAATTCATTATCAATTTTATAATAAAATATCCTTTTCCTTGTCATAATTTTCCTTTTCTCCTTCTTTCAGCATTAACTCATTAAAATATGAACTTACTTTTAACTCATCATAAGAATATTTTCTATCCAAATTCCATTTATATTAAACTCTTTTACATATTTATTTATTTGTTCTCCTTTTAAAAAAATAAATCTTCTTACTATTATGAAAGGTTGTCTTTCTATTTTTATATTATTTCTAAAATTAGCTCTGTATTTTATAACCTAATATATTTTATAATATAAAATATTGTCCAGTAGGATACAATTATTATTTTTCATTTTAGTCTTCCTTCTTTATTTTGTAGCTTTTTCATAAAATTGATAATACGTTAAAAGTTATATATCAAATAACAATAAATATAAACTATTTGATATGAAAAATATAATTTCCTTTATAAGCCCACTTTCTTTATTAATTCTAATTACAATTATTATTGAAAATGTAAAACAAAAAGTAAAAAATACTTGGTATTTTATATTTTATGTTGACACTAGAATAAGACTTAATATGAAATATAGTAAATTTGAGCTAAAAATTTCCTAAAATTTTTGTTCTATTTTCTTCAGAAAAGAAAAGAGATAATATATTCTTAAATATAGATGAAAAAACAAATATAGTCCTATAGTTTTTCTAACACATAGTTTTATACCAACGAGAATATACAAAAAATTAAAACTAGAAAATCAAAGAATAAGACTGTGAAACTATTATAACATCCATTTGATAAATTTTATTGATAAAATTTTCTTTTGAAATAATATTAATAAAATAATTTATATTGATAAAATATTAAAATTAAAAATATTATTCCATAAATAAAGACTTTTTTATCCATTAATTCAAATTCTTTATCTAATAATTATAATTAGATAGTTTGTCAGATATATCTGATAACGGATAGTTAATCTTTTTCTTCACCATTTTTATTCATATATTTATTCATATCTATAAAATCTATTTTTTCAATATCAAGTTGATTTTACTTCTTCTAATAAAGTCCATAAATTTCTTTATTTGGAAAATAATAAAATACTCTTTTCTTTATATATCAATTCTATCTATCTCCATATAAATTTAAAATACTTCTAAATGAAAACTATCCTATTAAATTCTCCAAAGGCTGAATATGTCAACCAATTATCATTAATTTTTGAATTTCTTTACAGCTATAATTCCTTATCTTGTCTGAATTAAATATACTATTATAATCATTACTTCCTGCATCTCTTACATATATATTCTCTTAATCTTAAAGTACTCATTCATAAGTTGAAAAATTATAAAAGAAAATATATAAAAATATAACTCTTCTAAAATTATTTTCATTTTATCTTCTCTCTCTAATGTAATCTTTTTGATTATTTGATTTTATTATTTTTGTATAATTTTGCAAGTTTATTTAAAACAAGATTAATCTCTATAGAAATCTTTTAATTATTAATTTTTTATTCTCCAAAATAAATTTTAAAAGTAATCTTACATATTCTTCATCAGTTAATTTATTTGGATTGTATGTACAAATATCCTTTAATATCTTCCAACATACTAGGTATTTCTCTTTTAAATGCTTCAAAATCAACTCCATAATCTTTTAAAGATTTTTCTAGCTAATTTTCTTTTAAAATTCTTACAAAAGCAGAAAGTGAATACTTTTCCTTCTTCTATGGCATCGAGACAGTGACCCTAGCTCTCTTGAAACTTCCTTAGTATTTCTCCTTTGCCTCAGTCTGTACTTCAATTCCATAAGAGCATAATAATAGCATTAGCTCTTCCATGCGCTATATGAAATTTTGCTCCAACTGTATGTGCAATACTGTGATTAATTCAGGTGAGAAAAGATATCATAAAGCTTCTTCCTGCCATACACAAAACAAATTGAGACATTTTCTTTGGAGCTTCAATCTTTGCTATCTTTTCTAGTGTGGTAGCGCAAGTCTTTTATAAATATCAACTATTGACTTTCATTGCAGAGTAGAACTTGCAAAATGGATTAACGTGGTGATCTTTCAGCTTCAAGTAGCATGAGTTCTAAACATCCATTCTGTATCACCTACAACTTTTTGGGTGAGCACATAGAAATGCTATGTACTCAATAATGCTACATCCTGGTAACGATATGTCATCTGCTAAGGCTATCTTATGCTCTCACTTAGTTACACTTGCTACTGCTGAAGTTACTTCTGAGACCTATTTCCACTTGTTGTTGGAACTGCAATATACTCTTTTGTTCTGCTTTTAATATAACAGCTCACAAGAAAAATATAATGTTGCCCTTACAAACATCTGTTGGAAAGCCTCCACCTAATACGCAATAATACATTGGCGGTTCAAGTCAATCGAAATCTTTTAACCATTTTCTGTTGTTTGTCATGCTTGGAGTTAGGCTCAACTTTGTGAAAATCTTTTATCTCAGTTGGTAGAAGCAACAGCTATTTCGTGACAAAATCCGTTAATTTTAACATTGCATCACACTTCATCGATTATATCCTCTGCTTTCTTGTATTCCAGTGTTTTCAGTAGTCTGAATCTTCTCCAAATAATATTTTTGAGATTTGATCGTCAAATTCTTTCATTTTCCCCACCGTTCTACTAATTCTTTTGGATCTAGCAAACCTGTTTGGGCATTTCTGGATCTAAAGTGCTCTCTGCTATCATCACTCGATTATCTTACCTTCTCTTTTCATTAGTATTAATACTTTCTGTCTTTATATTCTGTTAACATGCTTTCATCTCTGAACCTGTCTCCAACAAAAGATAGGTGCTTTTCCACCATGTTTAGGTTTTAAGTAAGTTTCTTCTTTTTGTTTTGTGTTTGTGGATATCCTGCTTTATATTCCTTTGTTATTTGTCACCATTCATTTAATCTCATTCATAAACACTTCCATCTTCTAGATTATATCACAGATTTATCAGTTAAAACTTCAACTATGTCTGTAAAGATGCAGAAATGATACTTTTATTCTTAGCTTGTAGTTCACGGAATAAGTTAGCTGTTTCTGGTTGAGTTCTAGACCACTTTTATATTTGGCTAACTTTCTGCTTTTCCTGTTAAAACATCACTGATTCTATTACATATCTAATTTTCCTATTCCAGTCATTACTTCTTTGCTAATGCTTTTATATTCTGTCATTCCTTCAAATAAATAAAGTACCCAAGGATAAAAATATCATAAGAGAAACTTCCTCCTATTGCTTCATAGGGCTAACTTTCCTCTGAAATCTTTAAATTGTTCTGTTTTCTTTATTTTTCTAAAGACATTTTTATCTTTTATATAGTTTTATGAAAAGCATAGTCTTTATCTAGGTCAGAACCATTTTCAATATTGATTGTGTCTTTTACATTTTATAGTCATCTGAAAAGTATCCAAGATATCTTAACTTATTTAGCTAAAACAATGATACTCTTGCCATATTTTTAAATAAATTCATAGAATTCTAGATTTTTAATTTTGGGTCTAGTAAACCTATCTATAAATTCTATGTTGAATCAATGCTCTCTCATCATTTACTAGATTATCTAATTCACCTTCTCTTTTCATTATCAATAGAACTTCTGTATCTTGAATTTGTCAACATGCTTTCATCTGAAACCTCTCCCACCAAATACAATTATTTACCTTCATATTATCTCTGATAAATCTTTCTATTATTCAAGATTTTCCTTCTTTTTGTGTTAAAAGCATAATCTTCATTAATTCATCTATTAATACATCGTCACTTGGTTCTTAATCTCATTGCATAGATTTTTCTTCATCTAAATCATATAGTTTATCTGTAAAAGGCATCCTCAATTTCTGCATTGACTGAAATAACGTATACATATACCATTCTTTTGTTCATGGTGATTGTTATTCAGATAACTCTCAAGCCATTATCATAGATTCCTTTAACTATTCCTATTTCTCTTAAAACTCTGCTTGATTCTACAATGACATCTCCTAAGCCTCACCAGTTGCATCATTTGATTCACTCTTTATCAATTCTTGTCTCCATAATATTAAAATTCCCAAAAACAGCAATTTTAGATGAAAGTTACTTGTACATTATAAATAGTGCATCTTTAGCTCTAAATCTTAAATTCTTCTGTTTCTCTTATTTCTTTAAGAAGATATTTTTAATGAAATATAGTTTTCATAAAAAGATATAATCTTATAATATATCATTTGCTAATTTAGTTACATTTAAACTTCACCTTCTGAGTTTTAATCTTTCATCAAAATCTGTAGTAGTACATTTTTCTAATAACTTATTAAATTTTCTGGACTTAACAACTTTAAATTCTCGTTGAATATGAATAAATTTTGATGATATTTGAATAAATATTATCAGTCAAAAACTGCACTTTAGTATTTCATTTTACTATCCAGCTTTTCTAATACCCTATTTTGGATTCCATCTTCCTTCATCTAATCTTACAAATTTTCAATAGACATAAATAATCACCTTTTATATTATAGTTCAGACCAGTTTTGGGATATACAAATATATTTTGCATAGTTAGTTTCTAAATTATTTTAGGTTTTTGATTATTAGATAACATCTCTACTTCTCCTACTACTTTTCTTCCATCTATTAAATTTCTAGTCTTCTTCGATTATATAGTCTATTTCATCATAAGTCAATGTCCAAGGGATTTAGTTTCTCTCATTTCCATAACCTGCTCCTAATCTAGGGCTTTCTTGTAAAGTGAATAAATCAGTTGTAACTTGATCTTTTGGTTTCTGTATCCATTTTCTTTCTTTTTGTTAATTTAACTCTTACACCACTTTTGTCTATTTCTATTCAGATTCTGGTTGTTCACACTAATTCTCTTGTATTACTTTTCTGATTAATTCTTCTAATAATTCTTTGTTCATTTCTACCTCTTATTTGCTTTCTTAGTAAATAAATATACTTTAGCTTATTATTATTGCTAAGATTCCTCAACCAAATTTTCCAGCTATCATTGGAGCTATGTATCTGTCTACTCCACCTGTAAATCTGATCTCAAACACGAAAGCAGCACATACTGCAAATGCCGTTCATAACTTTTCCATTAGGATCCATATCTCATCATACCAAACATTGGAATATTGTTGTAGAGTGACACCTTAATCCTGCTGCTCTGTTCATTTCATTCCTAATTTTTCTCCAATCTAAAGGTTTTTGAATACTGTTATGAAATGTACTAGTGGAAAGCTCCTGCACCGTGCAATAGCTATTGACAAATAATTCCTATACAACTTGTCTATAGGTGCCATTCCAGGAATTACAACAATTCCTATTGAGAGTTTTCTCAATGATTTGCTGCGCAGGTCCTGTTAATAACTACTACAACTCCTGTTCCAAAGTATGTAAATCCTGTTTGTCATTTTTCGAGTATTAACCGCTTAATCCAGGTATAGTGATACCGCGAGATATTATAATTGGTGACTAAGTTTCTTAAAACAGTCGTGGTGGAAAGACCTGCACCGTAATCACCAACGAGACAACCAAAGGTGTGCAACCATGCTGCAGAACTCCTTTTGCTAAATATGGTCTATCTTCTTTTTCTATAATTCTAAAGCAACTGGTCGTATGAAAACTACTGTTAGCCATCCGTTGAACCTAATATCCTGCAAATTTTCCAACCATTGGATCTTGTGCAAGACTCATTGCAGAGGATATCCTCCTATCATTTGCTAATAATGTGTAGCAAAACGACATTGCTGCGTGCTCTAATGCTGAGTACACTGACCCTTCCTTGGTTTTGAGATGTTGCTAGAACTGGTCTGCAAGAGAAACTATTCCAACCATAGATCGAGCTAAAGCTCCCATAGCCATAATTCCTTCTTCAAATTTTCTACCGCAACCAAATTTGACTTTCTACATTTTATCGATGGCTTTTCCAACTGCACCATATACCATTATATAGATGATCGTCTCATTTGTTCCCATTATTTAAGTGCCCTCTCTTATTATATATAACTTGCATTATTTTCTTCATCTTGGATACCATAATCATTTCTTCTAGATTTTTACAATTAGTCTAGCTACTTCTGTAAAATCTTCTTAACTTTTGATGCTGTTGCGGTGACTTCTTCTTTTTAGACAAGCACAGTCTGCAACTGATGGTTTTACACTACAGAGTTTCTCCTCTCATACCAGCTTCAATGTGTGTTCTCTATGCTAGTCTTGGCAAAGAAGAGGCCAGTGCTTTTCATCTAAAGTAAATTTTTCACATTACCTAGTTTGTTGTTCTACATCTTTTAAAGTTATAAATTTCTTTCTTGTACACTCACCTTGCCTATTCTTCATCCATTCCATCAATTATTCCAATGATAGCCGCGTCAACAGGTATACTCTTTTCATATTAAGTGCGTTTCTTCGCTGGACTTCGGTGAAATTATTGCTTTTCTCCTATCCTGCTCCCACTGAATCAAATGCTACCATTCTCTTATTATCTTCAGTCTTTACAATTAAAATTTTTGATCCATCTAAACCATCCCATGTTCTTAGTTGCCCAAACTTGTTTCCAATAACTTCACCTATAAGCATATCTCTCCTCTTTATAATCTCCAATATTCTTGTCTTTTGCATATTCTTGTGCTGAACTTGTTACTATTGAATTTTCTATTACTAATCTTTGATTCCTGTGCATTTCTAGTTCTCTTTAAACTATTTAAATCCTGTAATTTCTTGCTATATACTTCCTCTCTCTCTAAAAGTTAATATAGAAATCTTTATTTTCTATTTTATTCCGTAAGTCTTTATTTTTCAATATATTCCTCATATCTTTTTAGAACTGCGCAGGAATATTTTCATATTTAGGTATTGACCTATTCCTTCTTTATGGTATTGACTTTCTGTTTTCTGGAAGAATTTTGTATAATTTTCTTCGTAATCATTTTCTTAGATTGCATTAGATATATTATATAAATAGACTTAACTTAGGAAACAACTAGTGTTTCTGCATTTTCAGAAATTTCAAATTTTGAGCTTATCCTCTATGTCTTTATCATCTCCAGAAAAAGAAATTTGTTTTCATTTCTCTTCCTTGTTTCCGGTTAAATGTACTTATAATTCTTTTTACTAATTCTGTTATATATTTTTCATCGAGTTGTTATTCGTATCTGTAATCTCCATTGTCGTGCTTTGAGAATAATTATATAGATGACATCACTTAAAACATTGAGATGCCTCTAATAAATCTTTTTCTATTTTACTGTAATCTTCAACAAAATAATCTGTAGCTTGAATTTCTAATTCTCTTGCTAAAAATCTGACATCCTGTTAACTTATGAATAGTTAAATCCCTGTTGGTAATCACTTCTAACAGATGTCCTTTTAAAATATTCATAGGATTATCTATGATTTCTTTCAATGTCTTTTATTGTTTTGAGTCTAATAAAGGTTGATTTCTCAAAATCTTATCTAATTTTTCTGCAACTGTATATTTTTGCCATGAATTTTATAACAGTTTCAATATCTTTTTATAAGTTTATTATTAGAAGATTGCTCTATTTCTTTTGCATTTAATAATAGTTCAGCTAAAGAATGTGTCTATTTTCCTCTTAAACTAATAAGTTTACTATTCTGGGGAGTGAAAGCACATTTCCATCAGCCACTGTCGTATATTCTGGTTTTCAAATAGCATTCTCCATTTTTTCCAACATATTTTGACTTTTCATGGATTTTTCTTCTGTTTCTTCCCTAACTCGTTTTGTTTAGTTGGAGCACGGAGCTTCTTCTGCTTTATGACTAATCTTATTCCTTTTTCATTTAAAAACTGTTTAGCTGATGGTGGTTAAAGAGTTCCTTTTCGATTTCAAAACATCGAAGGCTTCTTTTCTCTATTTAATTTTTAAAAATAATCTTCTACCAGTAGAACCATTACTCTTCCTCCAATCTTACCTTTACTTTCTATTAGTAAAAACTTACATAAGTGAGTTACCTTATAATTTTATTATTTAAAATTTTCTTTGAAGTAAACTATTCTATGAATTTTAAATAAAGATTACTGCGACGTCCTATAATGTTGAAAGAGCCTTTGTGGAGCTCTAGAAACATTATGGGCTAACAATAATCTTCTATTTAGATTAGGTCATAATTTCTCAAAGAAAATTTTTGAAAATCAATTCAGTAACGAGACTATGAGTTTTATCTTCTAATGTTCTGCTGATTCTTCTAATGATCTTCTGCTTCAGAATTTACTGTTGTACCTGAGCAACAACTTAGTATCACTACCTTTTTAAGTCTGATAATTCTCTAACTCCAGCAGCTACTCTTCTGATGTTTATTAAGTTCATAGGACTTGCGTTATCTGAAGTTGAACTTCCTCAACTGCTCCACATCCTAGTGTGAATGCTGGTGCTAGGTTAGTTTGCTCAACTCCTCAAGTATCCTCCTACATTAACAAGCATTCTTGAAACAGGTTTCTTAGGCAAATTCTCTTATAATATCTTTATTTTCAAGTGGATTATAAGAGTATGCCCTTCTCCTTCATTTCAAGTAATTCTATGTCTTTCAGGCTTTCATTTCTTCAACATAAAATGCTATTGTTAATTTCTCTTGAATATGGAGTTTGTTTTTAGAAACTGTATTTTGTTCGAATGTAATACTTACACATTAGAAGGTATATTTAATCCTGCTAATTTAGCTAAAGTTTGTGCATCTTTCAACTATTTGAGGATTCATAGTTCCGTTTGGTCTTAAATAAACCGCTTCAGAAAAATTAACAATGCGTTATGATGAAAAAGCGCTGGCGTAAATGCGAAGCGAGGCGTTATGCTATAATCACTCTGGCTGGGCTGGTGCTAAACCTGACAAATATGGGAAGATCGCGGAAAAGTTGAGCAACAACTGCGCAACGTCACCACTGGGAATGGGCGCAGTGGAAGGATCAGCTCAGATAACATGTTGAACAATAAGGCATCGAAATGAGGATGAAGGTGTCGAACTGAGTAGTGGTCAGGTGCTCAGTACAACAGTAAATGATAAGATATGGTCATGTGAAATGCAGAAGATAAGCAAAAATGGTTCGTTACTGAATGGATTTTCAGGGCCTGGCGAGTATAAAGTCTGGTGCGTAAGGGTGCTGCGGCCTGCGTGTTTCTGGGGGCTCTGGTACTGGCACGGTATGATTCCTCCGCAATGTGTTAAAGGTATAAGAATGGTTGCCTAAAGAATTTTAAATGGTGGGTGACTCACTGACCCCAGCAGGATTTTGCTAATAATGAGTGAGTGGAGGCCTGTCGAAGATATTTAAAATTAAATATGAAAACCTTCGTGTTTGAATCGAACTGTTTACCATCGCTGTTTCGGTGCAAATGAAGAATGGTGGTCATAAGGTGACTCACTGTTTCGGCAAACAAGGCAGTTAAGGCTGGCGTCGTGAGCAAACGGGCTGTTCAGGCAGAATATGTTTGATGTTGATCGTCAGATCGTAAACGGTGGTTGGAGAATGAACACGTTCAGCCGGACTGTTGATGAAATGTTGAAAATGAACGATCTGACAGGCTTATGAAAGATGAACTGGTGTAAAGTCGTAACGGTTGCGAAAGAATGGTTACAGAAATCAATTGATGGACTCAAAACAATAAAAGACGTTGAAATCATGAACAATCTGAATTGACACAAGGACATGAAGCTCGCGGGCAGTGATTTAATATTCATGGGATAAACGACGGGTACAACAGGCGTTAAGTTATTGACGTTGAAGGGCTCTGGGCGTGAAAGATTTGTTAAGTCAATGTTTTCAAGTGATGTCGCTATGGTGTTCACAAAGGGCACGATGGAAGATATAGACGGATAACAACCGATGAAAATATGTGGGGTGAGGGTGGCGTGTTGTGAACAGGGAATGAAAATGGCTGTTGCGGAAGATGAACATGGAAGAAAAATTGAGCCGTGAGGTGTCTGAAGAACACTAATTTCTAAGTTAGAATAAAAATTGTATGTGTGCAATCTGTGATTGAAAGAATATAAAATTCCTTCTGAAACAAAGAAATGTGAGAGATGGGGCTCATGTGGTGTTGCAGTTAAAAGATATGAGGAATATTGAAAAATGAACAGATAAAAATAAATAAAGATTTCTATTAACTCTTTGAAAAAGGAAGCAGACTAAGCAGTTTAAAGAAAAGATGAAATCAAAGATCAAAGATAATGACCAATAATGTTGAGTTCAACCTGGTAAAAATTCAGAATGTGGATATAAGAGGATATGTCTTGCTCAAGTTATTGAAATGTGAGCAACAAAATATGATGGCGCTGAATGGTTAAGTACAATTGAACTGAGGCCAGAATGTTGGCATTGACCGGTGAGGCGAGACCAGGAGAAAGCATGTTCTGGAAGTTCGCGAAAATGCGCAATGAGACTGCTGCAGTGATGCAGCCTCGTGAATGGTGGTGGAATGAGTAACAGGCCTGGCACAGATGGGCTGGGTGTGTGGAGGTGATGGCAATTTGGCCTCTTCTTTCCTGAACTATGGGTACAATGGTTGTATCGGAGGGCTGCAGTGCTCGCTCATCAGTTACGAACTGTGCTGGGTGCTGGCAACATCAGGTTACAGTTAAACAGTAAATTAAAAGTAAGATGACAATACAATATAAA
>BNJU01000775.1_pt1 | contig 25199 bp, 20 predicted proteins | sample 8539281 | NCBI WGS metagenome assembly BNJU01 (sample SAMD00202456, study PRJDB9452) | human saliva metagenome | isolation source: human saliva | place: Japan
TCAAACATTGATGTTGTGATGTAATTCAAAAACGACAGAGAATTTCTTCTCCCTTTCGTCTAGAGGTTGGATTTTGATATAGATCATTGACCTCTAAAGAATATCCGTTGTTTTCTAAAATATCGAAAAGCTTCTCCGTAATTTTTCACACTTCCGTTCCTGCTGCTGCAGGCAACCGACGCTGCCGTGCACAAGTGTGCTGTGATATATCCGTCAACTCTGGGCGAGAGCTCAAATTTCTCTCTCGCGTTTTGAGTGATATCGTCAATATTCGACTCATTATCAGTACAAATTATAGATCGATCTTCGGTGGCGAATAATTGCTGAATCTGGCTGTCACGTGTCACTGTAACAGCAGGAACAGGTCTTCCGTTTTCGCTCTTACATGCAAGCTTGGACGATATCACCACAGTGTTATGGTAGGTAATGGTGAACTACCAGTGTTAGACACTGTAATATCTTTACCACCTTCAGAACCCTTCACGTAGTCAGCACTTGATAGGATCATGTGCTTGTTTGGACTCTTGAAGTTTGCTAGGATTTGAAGCTTTTATATCAGTCTCAACCTTAAAAGACGACGGGTTGTGCTGCTGTAGTGTCGCCACTCACAGGTTCATTACGATGGGTGAAGGCCTTTGATGATGTTAAGCGCGTCAAGCGACCGAAATACTGATGACTGATGTCAAGCACTTTGAAGTCAAGATTGTAAACGCCTGAGAGTCGATGGCTTTGCGGCATTAGATCGACAATTGTTCCACTTACAACTGAAGTATGTTGCTGCGTTCTGTCTATTAGAATAATAAAGTTTAAATCCTTGATTTACCAAATGATGCGATCGCCGGTATTAGTGATAGTATTATTATTCAAGGATCAGCTGCCTTAGCACCCACTATCATCATGACCGAGGAATTCCGTTTGCTCCACCTAAAACCTCATCATTATATCGCTAACCAGAAGGGTGATCGAGATGGTAGGTGCTTTGTCAGTTGCTCTTTGACCTGCTTTGATAGGGCCGAACCATTCGCCAACTTGGGTGTAATTGCCCGAAGTGGTAAGACATCAAACGGTCTACCTACGCCTTGTAGCCATGAAGCATTCGGTAACTACTCGGTGCCTTTACAGTAACGAGTCCAAATACGTCCTTTGAATTCCCTCTTCCGTCATGTGAAAAGCTTATAACTTCATTCCTGAGCCACCATTTTTTTTTCCGCCGGTTGGCCGTTGAAAGAACACAGTGATGGTTGTATTTATCACTTGAGCAATTAGACCAGCGTAATTGGACTACAACAGATATATTAATACGCTGGCTGCCTCTCTGACTCCCCGCACAAGTTCCTTGTTCGAAGAAGCGGTTGTATACTCATTTGTGTAATAGGCGCAAATCTCTGAATTTTCTCCCTTTGGTATTGTTGTCCATTGTTCATCGTTTACCTGGTTGCACGTAAAACCACGTATGATAGGTTACGAGCCGAAGTAGCTGATTTGATCACTGGCCCTAGGTTAACATTTGGTTCGCTTGAGCTGTAGCTCAATCTCAGCAATGTGATCACGCTTTTGAATAGCTGAATCTGTATCGTCGTCTACTGCCTGTAAAATTATTCGCCATTCGGCGAACAATTTTTCAAGTTTCCATACGGTATTCTATTTTCTTAGATGTATTACTTCAGATGTTGATATTATCGCAATAGTTGCTGTAGCTGTAGAAGTAATATTCATCGTTTGACTATTTATAACTACTAAGCTAGAAGCTGTGGGAGAATTAGCAACTTGAACTTCAGAATCTATACAATTTAATTTTCACCAAAACAACAAAGAATCAATAAACAGTGACATCAAGTGAACTCATCGATCTTTGAGGCACTGGTTGATGCGCTTTGGAAGCTGAAGTGCTGGCTGATTCTGAAGCCGAGGTTACGATGCTGCGGCTCTGATGCAGACGTGCTGGCAGATTCTGAGCACTCGTTGACGCCGCGTGAATGAGACACAGAAGCTTCTACAAGGGCTGACTCCTGAAATGAGGTGACGCTGCTTCTGTTGCATGATTGTGTCTGTGAAGGCTCTGTTGAGTGACCTAAACAGCTGAGTCTGATGCCTTGACATCACATCGCTGGACTTGCACGCTCTGGACAGATGCATCATTCAATTCATCTGCTTGTACACGATAGGTCGTAGCTGCTCCGGTTAACAAAACTCGTTGTATGACCCGCTAATAAATGCTCTTTTTACTGAAGAAATTGCGTTTCTTCGAGCTGTGGCACTCGGACACTGTGTATCAACTCCTCCTTAGGAGACTCAGAACAATCAAAATAAGAAGTCGCTGCACAGGCCAATGTTTCCCTGATTTTAATAGTTGAAACGTGTCACCGCGATCTGTTGCAATATTGCCTTTTAGTTCGTTGAAATGCGCCCGTTCTTTTTTTCCTACCATTTAGGCTTTTTTATTTAATAATAACCTTCATTATATCAAACTATCTCTACAATTAGCCGTGTTTTTTGATATTTTTCGACTGATCTTCTAAAATATCAGCCTTCCTTCTAGACGCTATCCTATCCAAATAAATTGTAATTACTACCTCCATTTTGTTCTAAAGAGGCTGGGACAAAGTCCTAGCACTCTCAATTACTTTTCGGATTGTCGAGCAGAGACGCAGTGGTTGATGGGCTCTCTACGCTGTTCATCAGCACTTTTACAGCCTACTCAGCTGGCCTGCAGGGAGGTGGGACGGCGAAATCAATTCTAACAGTTACCGATTTCTGTCCTCTGACTCAATCTGCTTGACACTAATTGTGGCTTAAGTCATCAGGAAAAGTAAGCGCACTAAAAAGGCAACTCGTCACGGGTCGATCTTTGTAAAGGCTGGCTTGACCCAGCCCGCTACCTTTCCGATATTGCTCCTTGGCATCATTGGAAAAATCTGTGTTTGCCGTGGCGCAGTGTAATCAATACAATTATTTCCGAACATAAAACAATCAATAGGATTAAACATAAAACTTCCATAATCCGCCTCAACAAACCAAAGCAGGGTAAAGAGAAGATAAACGTCACTAAACCAAACAAAAGTGGTGAAGATTTTATTTAATCACTTCCATACAGCGTCACTTTTCTTTTTGGCTTTTTGCTTTAATTTTCCATGCGCCCTTCAACTATTGTGACCGTCTTTCGCGGCATAGTTTCCCTTTCTTTTTATGGAAATGGTAACAATCTCACCATTTGTTGAGACTAAGATTCAACAGCAGAGATTACAGCCATATCTTTTTGATTTGTAGTTGTGCCTCAAAACCAGCAAAAGCTTCCGTAGTATTCAACAATAGGGTTTTACGGCTTGCTGCCACCAATAGCCTGTTGTAACTGTGCAAATAGTCTACTATTGACAGTTATCCATCGTTGGCACTAACATCGCCAAACATTGGAAATAGCGAACGAGTCAAAGCTTCTAAAGTTCTTTTTCCGTTTCAATTCTTCCTTGCGAAATGATAGATCAAAGAAGCAGCAACGCCACTTTCATCTAGTAAATCAAGATTTTCTAGTATTTGGTCAATCTGAAAACTGATATTGTTTAGAATAAAGTGATACCGTCTTAGCACATTAGGGACCTCTTTTGACGACCTACATATAGTCAAAGGACAGCATCTGAAGGGTCTCATTCAAGTCTTGGTCTTGATAAAATCAAGTGGTCACGTTGTCCGCCGTTAACTCCCGCTGGATATTTATACGCCAGCATATTCTAATGTCTGATACTGCGTGAAGGCAACACTATCACTTGCTCTGAGCTTTTCAGCCAATCTACGGTAACGACGCCCTGTGGTTCTTGATAATGAACGATCATCCATGTAATCTTTTGGCAAAATTGCTATGTGCCCTCAGGCGGGCGCGATGACATCGTCTTCTAAGGACACAGAACTGATATTTCACTGGTCCCTGGCGTCGAACGATAACGGATCTATGGCAATCCTATCCGTTGTTTCCATTCTGTCCCAACGACCTGGATACCCAACTCTATACTGGGGCCCAATTTAATGTCAGTCTCTTCCGTGCAAGTCGCAACCGTGTACAGCACCCATCTGACCCCAGCTCACAATCATCTCAGCTTCTCTGGCAGCATTATTGGCATTTAAGAGGTTATGGGCAGTTCCTTCTCTGAGAACAGAACCAGATAAGTTCAGACACTTCAGCAGATCCAACAAAAAATGAGGAAAGTTGCCAAGTCCATGGTGAGTCTTAATACACTCTAAAAGCCTCGCTTTTTTCTGTGAGTCACATGAGATTATCTGGGTAATCTACCCTTTATTTGGGACGATTGGTGGAATCTAGACCAAACTTGCATTTCAAAATCTAATCTAGAAATTCTTTCTCAGCTGTCTTCCCGGTCCCAATCATTCTGAAATCTTCTTGGTTTTCAGAAAGAGACTCTGATAAGTAACAGAAGCCATCGCACGTCTGGGAGAAAGTTTATTCTGCTCTTTTGGCTAATCGCCAGTGGAGCCCACCTTATAATTTTGTCAACTCCAGCAGGCGACCTGTTGCTCCGAATCAAGTAGGACAACCCTCATCCCATATCTATTGGCGAACAATGTAGTCTTTATCTCTTTTTAAAAGTTGTGAGCTCTTAGTATGGATGAGATGTCGAAAACCAGATTCTCATTATCTTTGGCATAAAATTATCAATTCCAGATAAGCCTCTGCTGAATGAGCACCTTTTCTGTCAGCAGCCTCACTGCTTTAACACAAGGGTATAGTCTTCCCCTTCCCAGCCATTGTATTATGGGGTATTGATCATGCCATAATAATTTGATTGTACCGAGTCCAGAAATTAATGGCGTTTGAGCACTCCTCCATTAAAACCGAGAAGTCAACTTCGTCGATAATCGCGTAGTTAAATGGACGTAAAATTCCTTCTTCATTCGATGCAGATTATCAATTTTAAATAATCAAATCAAGATAACTTTATTCGTCGACATGAATATCTCAGATACCATCGATCACTTTACATCTGATGCTTGAATCTTCTCCATCTAGGTGCAAATGGAACATGATAGATAGCCTAAAACTCACAGACCCTGTCCATCTCTTCCGCGTCGTTTGGCTAGGTATTGGTTGCTTGACAGAATATTTACTTCACCGATAAACATTTAAGATAAATGAGCATGGTGGCGCCAGCGTTTTTGTACCAGTACTCATCTCAGCGATATGGCCCTGGTTGCATCCGTAGCTATGACCTGGCCATCGTAGGAAACATCCACAAACCGCCGGTCAAACTGGAACCCTGCATAAGCTTACAGCAACAGATCATCTAACACCTTGTTCCAGTCCTTTTTAAAGGTAATCATCTTGTCCCTTAATTGTGATCTATTAATGTTCGATCCTATCATTGCTTCTTGACTTGGTGAGTAATTCTTTGTGGAATTTGTCAGTCTGACGTTTAAACATCACCTACTTCTTTAATGCCCATCCTTACAAGAGTTCAACTCCAGCACATACCATCAACAAAGTAATACTATAATAACCGACTACTTAGGGTAGACAGAAATGTCACCCGAATGACTCTTTTCATGTTTGTTTCACTTGCTTCATATCCATAGCGATCCCAAAAAACTTACTTTGAGATAAACCGAGTCTTGTGGAACCGTCATAAGCATCAGTCAGTAGGTCAGCCTTTTTTTTAATAAAGGCAAGACTGGCTGGGTCAAACTTCTTGATATTTTGGCCATGGCGGTCCAGAGTATCCTCCGTTCCTGGAAGCCACTAAAAGTTATAAAACGAACGAACCATCTTGGGGTGTTCAACATTAGACATGCATATAGGTTCTCCTTCAACTCCCATAAAATTTGAGTGTTTTCACTTCTCCATCTCTCCTTTTCTTCAAAATCATTTCTAGTATCATTCGATAGGGGTGATAAACTGAGTTGTCGCGATGGTCCGAATCATCATTAGCACGTCCTGCGGTTTCCTTGCTGATTTAGCGCTGAATGGCCAGTACGTTGCGTCCAAAATCGTCATGAAGCGATTCGGATCCATATCGTATCTTCATATAAGAAATCAAAGGTTGTATTTTACTAAATCTGCTCTTAAACTTGTCCCAAAAACGGTTGTCAGTTCCTGAACCTCAGCATTTCTAAACCACCTGTATATGAAGGACATAATTCTATTGGAAAGACTTCCAGTACTAACCAGCAATCCACTTCTTCCAATCGTTCCTATATTTAGAAGCTTTGCAAACAATAATGGTATGGCTCAAAATCAGCACCATAATATTTTGTAGAGGATAAGTCACATTGACATTCCAGAAAAAATCAGTTGGTCTGATCAAATCCCAAACAGTCGATAGTGCTGAATAATCTCGTACGCGTTAACCATGTCCCCATATAAAATGCCCCACCTGTGTGGGATCTGAAAGAAATGAAAGGGTCACATCAGACGCATCATCCAATGCCTCGAGGCAACCTACGCGGGGCCGAAAGCCTACAAAATACACGGATAAAGGTGGCGAATCTCTGGATGAAAGAAGTAATTCAATTCTTGAGCGGTGACGATCATGTAGTGCCTCCTCTAATAAATTGCCCAATTTAGGTGTCCGGCGTTGATAGAGGAATTCCAACTATAGAACATACACTTGCTGGCTTCAAGGTTGCAGATATCACATACAAGTCATCTCTTGGTCTAGAACAATCCTTCACACTGCATCTCTTTAACCACCAATAGCGCAGCCGTGCACACATCTCAGGTAACAGCACCTTTGGAATCCGCTCTACAATCTGGCTGACACTGTGGGTCTCTGCTTTAAACTCCAACACAATTCAATGGTCTATCTTTATCATTTTTATAATGCAGACCAATTTAATAGGGGTTTAAAAAGAAAGAACCATAGTCTCCTTCAAAGGCACATATTCTCAAAATGCATTATAGGACCTTCCCTTTAATCGTAGTTGTACTAGATTTGGAGAAGGAAACAGTTATATGTGCAGCTAGAAATAGCGCCTTGGCAGATCGAAGGAAGTTCTGAGGATGAGAGAAATTGATTGGTACTACACCTCACACATAAATTCTTCTGGGATCGACGGTTTAGTGGTTTCATCATAAAAAACAGTATGGGGCCAAATAATCATAAATCGATAGCAATACAAGGCAAACGGATCATCACTAAAACAACATCAATTTTATTTTTCCTGCTTCATTCGTGCATAATATACTTTACTATTGGCACCTGGTCACGATGTATATTTTTGGGAAATCTAACTGGTTCATCAATTTTCTGCGTCAATTTTGCAAATAGTCACTGTAGACATTCCTTTCTCCTTCAAGTCGTCATTTTGCGACAAAGCGATCCCTGTATTTTCTCTGAGTCTTATCGAATTGCGACAATTCAAAAGCCTGATTCCAATGTTTAAGTGACGCTAGAATAGCATAGTATGCGGCTCTCAAAGTCTTCTAATTGTTCCTAAAATGTAACCATTCTCTGAGTGATTCAACATAATCAGAGCTACAATATTTATCTAAGGATCCTGCGCGCGCTGATACCAGCAAAGCTGGAGTGTATCGATAGAGACTCGGACTCAGATCAACGACCAGACGTAATGTACTCCAGTCTCATCAAAGTTTGTTTCATCAAGAAGGTTTGCAAAAGTCAAAACGATACTCCATTTCTTGATTTTCTACTAACTTGTTTCCGAGCTCCTGACTTTCTTTAATAGATACAAAATCATCTGGTCGAAAAGGATCTTGATGAGGTCTTCTACTCCTTTTAAAAGTTTCCAAAGTCAGCATGCTACGGCGACTGAAACCAGCAAATCTTACCACCTTCGATTCTAGGATGTTTAGCTCATTATGCCACACTTGATGAAACGCATCCACCATCCTTGAACGCTAAATCGATCTGTAAAAGTGCAGATTCTTTTACGTTGACTCCATCCTAGAGAGAGTCATTATGTCATGTGGGGCGCCATATGTCGAACTTTGACGCCTGGTCCACAGAAACATTCACAAAACCTGATCCACAAACTTTCACGGTGAGTCGCTAACCACTAGTGGTTTGCTTTTTAAATAGGGTTCGTAATCTTCTATTGAGTCGATTGATTCCTCTCTTTAAACCAGGTTTAAAACCTGCTCTCTGAGGAAGATGCTCAGCATCTCGGATCGTTCTTTGCTCAGAAGCCACTGCAAAAGCAATCCGAGCTTTGGGGCTGTTCTATTTCAAGATGGCGATCCGAGAACTCCCCAAAATAACCTCTTCCAAATTAAGATGGTAGTCTGAAAACGATGCTTCATATCCGGATTGCAGACAATTCCACGCCCATCAGAAAATGGCTTCAACTGCCATGTCCTTCTGAGATTCATATAGGCGATAAACGCCCACTATCTTGAGTGAGAGGACGCAGAAAGCTTCAGCCACGATCATCGCCAAATCTAGCCACTCAAAATTTGACCATTTCGAAAATGGCGGGTCGTGTCAGATATCCTTCGGGTCCTGGTTCAATTTCAGCGCAACGTTGGCCTCTTCTCTACCACAATGATTGCAAAGCCGTAGATAATCACAATCGTCATCCCTTCACCCAGTCCTTCACTGAGACAACTGCATGGGTTGATCGTCCTTGGATCGCATCAAAAACTGAAAATAATTGGCTCTACAAAGTTATCGCCTGATGCAAAAATACCGTAAATGAGGCTGGTAGGTCAGCAACAATGGTTGGATCCAGATCCTGTTCTTGAGGAATTCTCCTTGAAGTGGAGTGCTCAATCAAAATCGTCTTCTGTGTGTGCCAGCAGGGTCATATCTGGTTGCCAAAACTCAACCCCTTGCCCGTACCAGCCAGACAAATAGTACATAGTGCTCCTTTTCGTTGACTTTATTTTGATTACGCTCATCGCGCTTGTCCCAACAACAGCGGAGATGCATTAAAGATGCCTTTTTCTCATGAAAAGCCAATCTTCCATAAGCAAAGACCAAAAGCTCTACTGGGCTGCGAGACATCGTGGTGATGGTGTGCCAGACAATTGGTTCATCTAGCCCCTATCGCTCTGCAAACATTCTTGAGGCGATCGTGTTTGCAGCATTTCTCCACTATCGATCTACTCAAAGCATATGCATCCCTTGTAGGATTCATTTGGCGTGAGCTTTTACTATCTTCTCGAATATTATACACCATCCCACTGAAAATCAGAAACATACCTGGGATCATGCGAGTATGTAATTCTTGTGGATCCCATTAAAACGACCATTTTGACTTGCGTCTAGGACCTCTCCGCCATCAAAACAGTATGCTGCTCCAATAACTGCAGTCGCGTGCTAAACGAGTTCAGGAATCTGACTGAAGTATCAGGACAGGATAAATACCATAGATGTATGCTGGGACTTCGCATCCGCTCCGGTTGTTCACACACTGGCATTTTACAAAGGCAAATAAAAGCTGATGGACCAAAACAAACAGAATCAGTTGGTGAGAGTGTTCCGGCCAAGAGGTTGCCCCAATTTGGCAGGCCGATGTCCATTTAGAGATCAGTCCAGCTAGGGAGTACGCATCCGCAACCAAGGCGAGCACATGCTGAGGGAATAGAAACCGCTGAAAGTGGCATACATAAAAGGCATCCACAACTGCAGTGTCGGCACTAATATCCAGACAGGTATTGTTGAGCGATTACGAGATATCAATTTTATTTACTGGATCCGATGGCGGTACTGCCTCCTGGAAATGTACATGAAACGTGAGAAAGATCACACCATGACAACCCGTAGAGGGCACAAATCCAGAAAGCAACATTGCAAGCGTTGGATACTCAAAGTACAATCTGTTGTGGAATATTCGCTTCCCTTCTAGCCATCAAAATCACGTAAGAACCGCATGATTCCCGCTGAAAGATTTCAGTCTGACAGCCAGACAAACCGAAGAAAGGCCACGCTATTAAAGCATAACGTGTTGTGGCGGTGCTGTCCTATGAGGGCCACCCGCATCAATCGGTGAGTGAGGAAGAGCAGCCAATGGCTGGATCAAAAGCAATCCCTAATGTCAAACCATTTCAGTCTCCGATCTTGAATTTCTATTGTTAATTTCCCTAGTTTGACTCGAAAGTGCGAGACATTTGCAGAGAATCATGGCGAACATCCAGGGGATAAAGCCGACAGAAGACAGAAAGCGACTTTGGATTCTCCCATCCTTGGCGCCTTGTAGTTAAACGCAGGTAAGTGGCTCCGCACTAAAAGTTAGGATCGTCTGGATTGACAGAAGGTAATAGCAGTTGGCTTCCTATACATATATATAAAGAGGAAGAAACAGGGTCCAAAGATCGAATTTTGAAAACAACGGTATGTCAAATCTGCTCACTATAAGTCGCCCCTTTCTATGCTTCTATGCGCTCTTCAATATAACTGACATAGCTGTCACATTTCTTCTGGATGTTCACTGAGATAGCGCTGGTAGTTTACGTCCCTGTCCTGGGTGTGTCAAACTGCGAAACATCGCGATTCCATACGAAGCCAACCTTAACTCCTTATATCAATGAAAGTTTATCAAAAGCGTGATACTCTAAATAAGAGATCTACCTGCTAGTAACTGTTGCACTCGATCAAAAGCGGATACGTATTCGGATAAAGACTCACGTTTCGGATATTGCGATAGGCGCAACATACTCACTGCCATGCGCATGTCAGGCGCACACGTGCAAAATGAACTTCCGGAAGGGTGTTGGTTATTATTCTATCCGTTCTAAGAGATAAGGAATTCGTTAGTGTATAACAGGTTAGAAGGAGCTTCAAATTTTGGTCCCAACTCAAAGCCACGTTCTTGGCAATGACTCATCACCTCAGAACCACTCCAGTGAGATCGGTACCGCCACCACTGGTCACGTAATCTCTACTACTTTGCAGAAAACTGGTTCCACGGTTTTATCAGGAAGAGATAATGAAAGAATCAAAGGAAGCGGGTCGAGGAGTTTCCGAGCCACAAAACGATGACCATGCTTCCCCTGCTCCCGCATCAGAAAGCCAAAATTTGAAAAGTGTAAATATCATCCATTTTAATGGCGATCTTCAAATACCATATTGAGAATCGACTGATCCCTTCTCCCACATTTGCATGTTCGCGCTCTGTCGTTTTCGACTAGAGCCACGACCGGATTTGCTAGATCCTTCCAGAAAGACGGTTGACCCGAGTCAATAATACGCGCGCATTGAAAACCAATTCCCGCATCAAAACCGACGACAGCAACAGACTGCGGCACACGCCATAATTCTCTCCCAACTCCTGATTGAAAGAGAATCAGGAGATTCCCCAGTCACAACAAGATCCACTATCCAAATAAAGAACCTGAGTCCTCTAGACAAAATCTGGGAATAAAATGCGTGCGAAAAGGTCCTTATAGTTGGTGCGGCCGGTTTATTCGTCAATTCGTCTGGGTCTGTGAATCAATCAAACTCAACATCAAGGCTCTCCTCCGGAGTCTCACATGCTCTCTCGTAGCTGAGAACCACTCGACTGGGATTATCTTGATTGAAAAAGTATATTTAAGCTGGCGATTGTGATAGCAAAAGAGATTTTGAGCGGTCTCTATCTGACGAATATAAGCATAATCTCCTGCCAATACTACTGCATTTTATTATTCATGTATCTTTCTTATTCTATTGGCAAACGAGATAAGTCTGCTCGATTTGTTTGGTGTAGGTTTCATCCTCGATGAATTCAATATCTTGGTCAAAAATTATATTCTGCCGTGTGTGTTTGTGTTTTCAACTTGACTTTCGTCTTGCTCCCATCTGCGACTCATATTGCTGAATCAATATGCCCAATATCGAGTGCTAGTAACCATCATTCCTTAAATGAGTACAGTACTTTTTGCGGTTGGGCTAACATAATCAAGATTAAGCGATCCTCCGCATATTGGCGAATCGTGGCCTCAATTGTGCACATCCTTATAAGCATTGTGTGAAGAACAAACAATTCGTAGAGGATGGAGTTTGCACGATCAAAGCAGATCATACCACCCCAGTACGAAAGTTGCTCCTTCAGCAATCAGAATATCCGATTCTCCACAGTTTTTAAGTTTGTCAAACTGGGAGGCTATCAAACTTTTTATCTTTAAAGTCAATATAAGGAGCGTGAAATAAGGTAGATCCCATAGCAAGGGCTGAGACAATTTCACGATAAAACTGATCATAATGATCCCAAATGCTTTTCCAAAATCTTCTGCCCACCATGTAAATTGGAAGCGATCTTCGACAGCATCTGGCAAACAGACTAAGAGTTTTTCTGAACGTTCATTTCCAACCAACTCACGTAGAGATCGTGCCAGTTCAGGATGATAATCTTGGTAGGCGAATAGAATGGCCAGCTATTAGATTGATTTCACCATCTCAAAACGAATGACAGATGAATAGATTTTCCTAATGAGGTCAGACTCTCATCAATGGACTTAACCAGTTGGTAGAGGGAGGGGTGAGCAAGCTTCCTTCATCCATCCAACGTGCTCAATCGCCGTGATCAGTTCCTGTGATCATCTCACTTGAGAAACTGCCATGGTTCCGTGTTGGGTTTTATAAAAACCAAACTAGGAATCCCCATAATTCTACCTGTGATAGAATCTCACCAGCTTCATCGACATGATTAATATCCAAATAAAGATCCGCACTATGAATCAGCTGGTTCAACTGCTCCTGATTGATCGCAGGATACAAACTAACATTGGGATGTTGCTTTAATTCAACTAACTTAGGGCCCCATAGCTGTCCAAGCGCGATATGAAAACTGCTACAAAGGAAAGACTGTGTCAGTTCTTCGATTGACTCGAGATCTTGCGTTTGGGTCATGGTAAAGAGTGCAATCGTCGGAAGCTCGTGAACTTCTCCCCCATTTACCTGTCTTTATACGCTCTTTAATGAGTAGAATGCATTTGTTCAATCGTGTTGACCTCTAACTACGCTTGCTCACTATGTCTGGTTTCTGGGAAAGGACAGATCGGTTTCCCTGTTTTCCATAAGTCGCCAAGGTTGCTTGATCCAGCAGTACCATAGTTAATATCTAAATAGGCGCAGAACGATGGATAGATTCTTCCAATACTGGAGGGACGACTTCTGGATACAATCTCCATTTTCATATTTTGCAGAACCTTTAATTCCTCTCCATTTGCGTATGAAAGCGGCAATATGGAACAAGGCCTTCAGATGTCCTGAATCAATTCCTCAAGGTTTTGAAGAAGTTGAGAATTGGTCCAAATTGAACAGATGAAGCTCATAATCTGGATCCATCTCTATCTGAAGTCCCCCACATGGTGAGACGAGACCTGACTGTAATCCATGTCATGAAGGCCCTATAATTGGCGGAAACAATTGGCACTAGTGTCGTCCATGGTTTTCAGTGAGAAGACAAAATATACAACATAGGGATCTTCACTATCTATAAAAGTGAGTTTGGCCAATGACTCATCAAAAGCAGTCACGTCATGACCAACGGAGTTCATCCTTTTATCCAAGGCTAACCATCTATCCGAAAGACCTAGTAAAGATTGTCAGATCCCCATTAAATTTAGAATATTTCCTTCTAAACTTGCGGGTAAGACATTCGATCTCATTCACCAACTGCTCTGTCATATTTTCTCTTTTCCACAAACCATTGTCAATTAATAAGACACCCGACATTAAAAGCTGGTTATCTGTGTCCATCACAGGCGCGATCAGGGTAGTCCTTCATATCTATGTCAAAGATATCCTCTAAGTTCTTTAGAACCAGCAAATCACATCGAGATACAGCACCTTTTCCTCTGGATATACTTTGGAATCAAGTAGCAGGAATAAGTGTCAGACTAATATGTTCCTGAGTCACCAGGTATCCTTCAGATCATCTGGGTTCAATTTGACATCAATGAATCGCCTAAGAGCTGGGCCATCTTTCGTGGTTTTCGAAACCAGTCTGGAAGGATATCTCGATTCAAAACATAAATTTTCACATCTTTGTTGTGATAAGATAGATTTTATAGTCGTCATGATAACTGAGCGGTAAGTTCTGATTTCCTGCTAGAACATGATGCCCTGACTTTTGTATCATGCATACTCTTCTCCTTGATCCGTCTTTTTACAGTACTTGCTGGTAAGCTTCCATGTCTCCATGTTTTAGGTCTCTTCTTCATGAATGGCCAATCACACTTATGGCGACAATTTCTACCATCTATTAAGCCTTTGGAGCTCCGATCAATGTGAAGAATCATCATGCGTTCTTCGATGCTGTAACGGATAAACATCTACAGATTGACCGTTTTGGTACACTGTCTCCGTTTCACGATGCAGATAGATAGCACAGTTCATACGGACAATTTTATCGGCTTGTAGATAGACCTTGTAGGGTCGTATAATCATCTCTACCATTTTATCTGTTGGATCAAAACAATCTCTTTAAACAATTCCATATAAAAGCTTTTGCCCAAGGGACGTGAAACATGGCTCAGATTATACTGCCCATCATATTGATGTTGGAACCCTCAAACAGACTAGTATTCTCGTTCAAAATAATCATTTCCCCCAACTATGGATTAAAAAGTTCCCTCTTCTTCCATAAAATTGGTGAAATTTCCAATTGCAATATCTGCATCTGCTTTTTCAGCAAATGATATAAACTCTCGATATGATCCAGTTCAACCAATCATCGTTATCCACAAAGAATATAGTCTCCGTCACCGCTTCAAAGCTACGATTCGACTAGATCCAACTCCTCCATTAGAGTATATAGACCTTCACTCGAGGGTCCTGAATCTTGTAGCGTTGGCAAATAGCTGACAGAACCATCCGTTGAACCATCGTTGACTAAGATAATTTCTAAATTTTGATAAGTCTGTTGGATGATACTATTTAAGCAATTTTTCAGAGATAGGCCTCTGGATTATACAGGGACGATGAGCACTAATTTTTCCATTTTTCCATTTTCTTTTTTATATATAGCAGAGGTGCGATGTAAAGGTATTCATCACTTGCAGGCTAGGCAAAAGATTGAATCAACTAACGCTTCTTGGTGATAGCAGCCCTCTTTGGGAGGAAAGCAAAGCCTTGGGCCTATTACTGATTTCTTGATACGTTTTTGGATCCATATTTTTGAGACAATTGATGAAACTTCTTCCAAACTGTTCACAGCAAATCTAAGCCCACGCTCTTCTATCAGATGACTGTTGATAGGTGTTGGAGGTACAATCACGAGAATTCCTCTTTGCAAGATAGGTGCTGAGCTTATGTGAAATATTCATTTCGTAGTGTCAACATTCTCATCGTTGTCTACTATTCAAACAAGACCAAAGCCTCCTTTGAGAGTTCCATCAGGAGTTCTTCATTGCTTCCATCCTTTCAATCACTAAATTGGCTCGGATTGCTCTTTGGCTCATTCATAAAACTCGCAAAGGGGTTTCATAAACCCAATTTTGCAACTCTGGAAAAACGTGTCAAAGATCCTGCAGAAAAGGCTCTCTTTTTAAATCCTGGTTGGTTCAAACTGAGAGTTATGAGGATGGTCCCAAAATTCTTGAATGAGACTTTTTCCACGTTAACCCTTCTTTACGCAGACGATCACCATCTGCTGTGATGGCGCGATGATAACATCTGGCGGTTGAACATATCCACATAAACTGACATGAGGTGGGCATTATCTCGGAACATCAGTGGAACAGCATCATGGATGAAGACCGTAATTTTGACCTCAGATCCCTTCATCTTCGCTACAAATTCGCATCAAATTCCTACATTTCCAAGTTGGTGATTGAAAATAATAATATCTCCAAAATGAGATACTAGCCATGATCCCATCCAGACGCTTGCTTCGTTCCCTGGACTATCTGTCGTGATATTATAAAAATAGATTCGATTTCCACGAAAAACATTGAACGTACAATTTCTGTCCTGGCATTCTGAGCTAGAATAACAGTACTATCGCCTGCCATACCAATAATTTAGCTAATATGTACTTTCGTCGTAGTTTCCTTCTTTATTTTCTGTCATTTGAACTATCATCTCTGCTCTTCTTTTCGTTGCTAGCGTCGGATGCATCTTTACTTATCTTAGGCTGATTGATATTTTTGGATCTTCCAGCATGAGATAGTTCATCGATGCAAGCTGCTAACGTCATCCTTTTGGAAACAAGTGATCTTTTTGTATAAACATTTGGTCGGTGACGAGGTTTCTTCAAGGCATATAAAATCATTCCTTTTTCAAGAGCCATTCGATTTCCGTCCTAAAATTTCATCTGCATAAGCAATATCTAGGTAAATACGGCGTATTTAATAACCATCATAATTCTCACCTGGAAAGTTCCTGGATAAAGATGAACATTTGGGTAATCATTGAGACGCACTAATCGTCCCACATCTCTGTCAAAGGCGCAATATGAAACTGAAAATGAGGAAGGCGTTCACAAGAACTTCAATTTGTTCGACTTCTTCTGTATTCGTCAAAATAAGAACCTGTGGCTGAAATTCCCTCAAGTCTCCAAATAAGTCGGGAAAAATAATAGCGAATGAGGCGCCATATCAAGGTTAGGTTCACGAACGAAGCACTCTACCTTGTCACCAGAGGAGCAAGTTCTACTTCAGGAAGAGTTGACCGACCAGAAGATAACTGTTTCGCTTCTCAAGTTTGGGTAAAGCCTTCAACAATTCTGGATCGAGACAAAGAAGACTGTTTCAGCCTGCAAAAGAGCTTCTTGAAGAAAGGGCCTCGCATCTTCTATCGGCGAAAACCCTGTTCTACCCATCGATCGCTTTGGTAGATCGCACGATCATGTTGATGGAATAGATAGAGTTTCCCCATTCTATCATTCGTACATAAATAGAGATGGCGTTCATTTGCACTCAAAATTCTTTCAGAAAAGAGGCTACAGATCGATCATAGTGGTCACTCACGGAGCAATGACCATCTGGATCATACCAATCTACTTTTTAACCCTTTGAGGCGATCTTGAGAAAACAGTCTCTCTTTCCTCTCTTCACTCCATCGAAACAATATCCCCATTCATACACTTCCCAAAACAGGGGTAGCTGAAGGCTGGTCATATGCAGAGGTGAGTCTACTTTTCTGATTGATAGAATCCAGAACATTTTTTAACTGTAGAGATTGGATCAGTGAGACCAATTTGTTCTAAGTCCTACCTCAATCTCTCGTCAGTCTAAGGACCATTCATTGACTAGAATAATACATCGTGTTCTTCCCTATTTCTTACAAAAATCTCTCCATTGTCCAATCATTTGATCTGTGCATATAGTGTTTCGCTAATTCACTTAAGACCCTTCTCTTAGTCTATTCAAGTGCTCCGAAACCCTTCTGCATAGCTCCATCCCGAGTCCCGCAACCACTTCTTCATGCTTGAGCGATCTACAAACGGAACGATAAAAACCATCTCGATCATTTTTATAAAGTGAGGATTCCCATAGGGACATCTGTCCCCCACCATGACAAGACCAGATCCTACCTCCTCCTTAGAGGTTAAACCAGCACGTTTCCCACTCAGGTGGCCAAATAAAGTTCATACTCCTTAAAACGAGTTTGAAGGTCTTGGTGCCCATGAGATGAATATAACTGAGCATTTAATTGTAATTTTTCTTCTATCTTCTTGCCAAAGCATACCTTGACCATAAATGTCCAATGTAACCTCTGGAATTTTTCATGCAAAGCCACTACCGCATCGATCGCTGTGGTCAATCTCTTTCGTCACTGCGAGTACCAATCATCAGGCTATAGGGTTTGCGACAATCGAATATTGCAAACTTTCAAGTCCTCGACAGGCAAGACCGATACTAGGCTATCCGTCGACAGATCCCGTTCTAATTCTTCTTTCGCGCCTCCGTAGATACAATGATATGGTCAAAATAGTTTAGCATACTGAAAAAGAAGATATTCCGGGTGATACAGTCCCCCAATTGTAACGTCGAGATGAAGGACACACGATAAGGTTGCCTCTCCTTCATTTTCAAAGAGCCTGTAGTCAAAGGGGAGACGCTCTGTACGATCCACAATGATATGGTCTTTTGCCGAGAACTGTAAGGTGCCGATCGCTTGGCTCAAAGCTCCGGCTCATTATAAAATAATATTGATCCCTGCCGATAGACAGAATCCGTCAGATTCACCCTGGTGTCTTTCATTTTGCCTCTAAAAGCTGGGAGACCATCAAGTTATAAAAAGACGACGAAGACTCTAGCAACCAATCCCACATCGAGTGGGAACAGCTGTAAAATATTCTGTATAAAGCTTTACACTCCGTAATGTTCCCTACGAGAAGATGACCAGCTCATAATAATCGACATAATCAACATAATTTGATTTAGAGTATTCTGGTGCAGACAGAAATCATTCTCTTCCGGAAATATTAACTCTTGATCTCGTTCAATTGGAGTGGAATGAAGATTCAAGCGTTGCTTCATTTCCTCCACACTCATTGTCAGAGTCATATCACGCTGATCTGTTAGTAACATATGTGCTAGAATAATTTCATCTTCCGCATATCCCAAAGATAAATAGTAATCCCATTTTATAACTCAGGAGGAACTTGCGTAAAAAGACAAAACGTGCTGGGCACCCAATTTCCTAAAAGATTTTGTCCACGGTAAGCCTGGGCAACATCGACACCGTTAGGCTCTAGTTCTACCATCAGATTAAAAGTGTAAATCATCTCTCCTCCAAGCAAAATCAGTTGTATTTTTATAACGATTTTTCTCTCTCACCATAAATCTAATTAGTCAATGTGACCAGATAAGATTTAATTTCTTCCACCATCATTTCAGGGTTCTGAACCGGATAAACATGACTTTTCTCCAGACTGGTCCTTGCTGGTATTGTCAAAGGCGTAGATTGGTTTTCCAAGTTTATGAACTTCCTGTGTAATCGACATAATTTCATTAAAATGATTGATATCAAGATAAAAATCTATTTTCCAAAACGGTTTCAAATTATACTGGTTAAAAGCACGGGTAGATTGTCACATTAAGATAGCGTTGAAGATCAACGACTTGCGATGCAAAAGTTGTATGGGCTAGAATATGGAAATGCACATTAGGCAGGGGCTTGAATCAGGTACTCAAATGTTCCATTTCACGCATTTGTCGAAAATAGCTGTATGGTAGGGTTCCTGTACAGTTAAAGCTCCTAAATCACGATTTGTGATTTCTGTGCGCAATAATACATCTGACCAATCTAGAGCATAATAGAACCACCAGCGATCACCTAAACGGTTTTTGTAAGTCGGTAACCATGGCTTTGCATCTGTATAGTGGATAATGAAAACATCCTTTTCATCAGCAGTCGCTCTTTCATTCCAATTCCTCCATTGTAATTGAGGATCAACCAGTCTGTCCCAACCATGAAATTATATTTCGCTTCTAATTCTTTCCAATTCCCAGCAAAAAAACGATTCAATATCCCTTGGTCACCAAATACATCTTCATGGTATTGATCCGCCAATTCAAACAGTTGAGTGGAAATGTCATGTTCTCTCCAATATTTATTATTAATCAACATGACTCCTGAATTAAATTTTGACCACATAACCTCATCTCGTACACAGCTAAAGGGCAAACGTCAAAATCCGTCTCAAACAACTCTGTCAGCTTCCATCTGACAATAATATCTGAATCAAAGGTATAAAACCACTTTTCCTTCTACGATTTTGAAATGAAAACGAAAAATAAGTCGCATACGAAAGATGAGCTGTGGGAAGATGGTAACCCTCTAAATGGTTGTCTGAAATTTTCACATTTACAATTTCTGAATGGATCGTTTTCAATCGTTTGTTCATCACACGAAACCATTTCTGAAGGAAGATCATCATTAAAAACGTAAGAATTTAACGCTATCATTATGCTACAAACTGACTTGATTGTTGTTTCTACCTTGTCCATATAGCCATTATCAGCCCCTAACGCTATAACTTTATTCATCCAACTTACCTTTCTTTTTAAATCTAACTCTAATTTGATCTCATTTATCATCAAATCCACCTCGAAACGGAAACACCCTGCTTCGATCCATAATTATCATGGTTTGTGACATCAAAAGCATAAACGGTTTTCCTATATTATGTACCTTATTGATAATATCAGCAATTTGATTCCATGATTAATATCCAAGTAAAAATCAAGCTTACTCATAATATCATCAAGATTAAATGGTGTGAACCCTGGATGAATCGATACATTTTCATATTTTTGTAGATCAATAACAGAAGAGGCAAAAACGGTATGAGCCAATATTGTAAAATGGACTTGTGGAAGTTCTTTTAGAAATATTTCAATTTGTTCTAGTTCACAAGAATCCGTAAAAATAGCTGTATAGTACTTTGGTGGTTCTATGAGAGTATGCCAATCACCCACCTCATTTTCATTAATAGGATTTTTTCTTAACAGGATATCTGACCAATCCACACTATAATAAAACCACCACGTCGACCGGTAACGATTGTTTGAAAGATGATACCATGGCTTATCATCTGTATAGTGAATAATTAGCGGATAAGCACCTTCCGGTAAGGCCGAATCATACCAAGCTCGATCATTTACACTTTGCGCTAATGTATCCATACCGACCATAAAATTATTTAAGCGATTTAGTTTTTTCCATTGGCCTCTAAACAAGATATTTAAAATTCCTTGATCACCAAATACAGTTTGATAATACTGTTCTGTCAATTCTAGCAATTGTGAGGCAACTTGATCCTGTTTCCATCTTGTGACAGGAATAACCATCATACCAGAATTAAAATCACCTGTATAATCACCATCAAAAATAATCAGGTACCCCCGCCAACATATATTCTTCTAAGTCAACATTATATAAGTTATCTAGACTTCCCGTCACAATGATATCCGAGTCCAAGTAAATTGCTCGTTCTTCCTCAACAAATTCACCAATAAAGTAACGAAAATAAGCCGCATAGGATAAATAACTAATGGCTAACCGATAATTTCTAAGCGAATGGTCTGAAATTTTCACATTTACAATTTCTGAATGGATCGTTTTCAATCGTTTGTTCATCACACGAAACCATTCCGAAGGGAGGTCATCATTAAAAACGTAGAATTTGATATGGTCATTATGGGCACAAACTGACTTAATCGTTGTTTCTACCTTGTCCATGTAGCCATTATCGGCCCCCAGTACAATCGCCTTTTTCATTTTACTTCCTTTTTTAGTTTAAACTATCCACAGCATGTCCAAACAATCGTCTTTGAATTTCTTCCACCATCATTTCAGGGTTCTGATGAGAAAATATACTACCACCCAACTCTGCCCCTATGAGCTACATTATCAAAAGCAAAGACTGGTTTTCCCTTTTCAAATGCCCGATCTACAATAGAATCCACATGATCCCAATGATTAATATCCAGATAGATTTCTGATTGATCCAATAAATCCTCTATAATATCGTCATGATGGACGTTTGTGTATAACGTTACATTGTCATACTTTTTAAAAGCTTCTAAGCGATCTGAAACATTGGTCTTAGGCTGCAATATGAAACGAAACTTCTGGAAGATTTTCTACCAAATACGTCAGGTTTTTCCAGAGTGTCCAAGCTGTCAGAGTAAAGACATGATGCTCTAATTGAGGACGCTCTTTTATGATGAGTTCCTCTTTACTTACAACAATGGAGTTACTTGGAATATCCTTATGAATGACTGCTCCTGCACCAATAATAACATTGTCACCGATCGTGACTCCCTTAAGAATCACAACATTGGCACCAATCAACAATTTTTCGATCGAGATCTTTCCATAATTAAAAGCGATTTTTTCTACGTGGTAGTTGGAATATTGATGATTACTATCGAAAATACGAACGCCATCTCCAAACATGGTATCCTTACCAATTTCAATATGATATCCACAATGAATGGAACAGTTAATATTAAAAAGAAAACGCGATTTCCGAGTTTCAGGGTTGCTCCATTTCCCACCTCTAGGCAAACAAAAAGAGACGCAAAGGTAACATCCTGCCCCAGTTCGACATGAGCTGTGAGTCAATTGAAATCGTTGAAATTTACCATCCAGTGAAATTCTGTCATTTATTCTCGTACCTTTCTCATATTACCAAATCGCATCAACCAATCTTGCCAATCTTCCATTAGGAATACCTGTTGATGATGCTCTGTCGATTTCACTTCTTCAAAAGCCAAGATTGGCTTATCTTCAACGAAAAACGATCTAAGATTTCTATTGTCTTTTCACAGGATTGATATCAGTAATACATCACTCAAGGCAACTAACTCTGCATCTAGGTTAGGCATGTTATTAATTCCTGAGTATACAGTTACATTTGAGTAGACGAGCAGGCGTACAAGCTCGTCGGATACTAGAACACCTCATGACAATCTTAAAAGTCAAAACATTCAGTAGCGTTGAATCAGATCTTCCAAATGAGGATATCTCAGCTACACTCGTATAAACCAAGCAAGTAAGCGGACGACCTTCTGGGTGAGATCTACTTCACGCGTGGAGATAAATCAAGATTATTAGAAACTTCCGACCAATCCAATTGCGCATAAAACACCAAACATCCCGATGAGGTCTGTGCTTGCTGGAAACCATGGTTTCTATGAGATAAATAATGGAGAACCTTTGGAAACTCTTGACCTTCTGAATTTGATAATCTGTAAAATGATTTATGCAGCTCAACATGATTCAGATCAAATGGCAGTTCATACCAGTGTTTTCAAATACCATATTTAAAATAGATTGATCTGCCTGGTCCACTCGATCGTGCCATTCATTCGTCACTTCAATCAGGTATTGACTCATTTGTTTGGCTCTCCAATAAGCATTGTCAATCACTAAAAAGCCTGCATTGAAGATTTCTCGGTTAAAAGACACGTCCCCCATAATCTCGGACTGCTACGACAGGATATCCCTTTAGATCCATTGTAAAGAGATCATCAAGTGGCCCCGTCACTACCATATCACAATCCATGTAAATCACGCGCTCTTCTTTAACAAAAATCCGAAATAAAGTACCTCAAGAAAAACAGTATAAGATATATCTGTCTTGTACTGTTGGATCCTGCGAACTCGTGACACGACAATTTACAATGTCACTATCAAAACGAACAAGATGACGATTCATCCCCGTAAACCACTCCTGTGGAAAATCACCATTAATGAGGTAAAAAGCGGATATTCCGATGGTGGTAAAGGACTGATTTCATCGTTGCAAAACCTGATCTAGATAAGGATAATTGGCAGGCAAAACAATAGCCCGTTTTTCTCCACAATGCGGTTGTGGTTTCAAACTCAAGGCTTGGTATTTTTCCGTAATTTGTCGATAAACCTCACTATTCTCTAAACCATGAAATCGACTGTTCGCCAAGCACGCTGCAATACCATTTGATAAGAGGTGATCGTTTTTCAGGATATCCCTGGTTGGCTAAGCGCCAATTTTCCTCCATCTACTGAAACCAAGGCAGGTATCCCTCCTCAGTCCATGTATGCAGAGAGACTACCAGTGCGTTCTCGATAAGCATATAAACCTTTATTCAGATAGACCACTCTCTCACTGCTCAGCCTTGAGGCTCAAAAAACGATCCTCTCCTATTCGATCCTTTGAAAATCGTAACTCATCAAACAAGGAACGTTTGTAAAGTTTCCCCCAAGCAGAGAGGAGCGCAAAACTCTTATTAAACTTTGTTTCATAAAGTCCATCAATCAGCTGTGTACAGGGGTGTAGAGGCGCTCATAATAATCCTGCTCCCCCATAAAGAAATAAAAGAGGCTTCTGCATCATTAAAGAGATATAATTAGTGGCCACTATATCTGCATGATAAAGTTATTGGTTTATCATACAGTTCTTCAATATAAGTTTTCTATCAATCATCTGAATCAACAAAGGTCACATAGGCACCAGATGCTTCTGCAGTCCTATCATTCTGGTGTCAAAAACACCAGAATTTTTCCTTAATATGGTGAGGTGATTCGTTCATCTTTTCAAAAATACTCTCGACAAATCGCATCACTTCCATCTGTTGAGCCATCATTGACGATTAGGATCTCAAAGATTTTGATAGGTCTGCTGAAGAATGCTATCCAAACACTGTCTAAGGTATTTTTCAACGTTATATACGGGTACAATTACACTAACTTTTTCTGTCATTTTTACTTTTTACTGTTGGGAAGATATTCTGCAATAAAAGGCAGAGATCCTTACTCATCATACTTTCTAGTCGTTCTGCAACGACTTGTTCTGACCAATCCACTGGGAAATCTTTTGCATTGCGCAAACGTTGTTCTTCATCTTCAATCACGATAACGGATGAGTTTTTGCTGGATTTCCTCCAACGATTGCATACGGCGCTACATCCTTTGTCGCAATAGATCCGGTAATGCCGCTCCATCTCCAGTGTAACTCCCGCCATAATTTGGACATTGTTACCAATCCAGACATCATTCCCTACAAGGGTAGGTTTACAAAGAACATGATCATCCGAAATCGGCAAAGACTGATCTGTATAAAATTTTTCTAAGCTCTTAAAAGGATGCGTCGTCACAAGTCAAGAGCATGATTGGCGGTCCTAGAGTAGACATTCTGTCCAATAGGCAGCAATAATCCCCTATGATAACCTTTCCACCATGATCAAGTCAACCAACAAAGATACCCATATAGTATGTGTCCCCACAGTTAAGGCACCACTAATCAATTAAATGACGACTTGTGAATTTCGTCTTGAAATCGAATAAATCTGATCGCAAATCATAAAGACGCAACTCGAGCGGAATGGTTTGCTGATGCATCTCTTCCCAATAGGAATAACCTTCCTCCTCACTAACAACAGGTGAGGTGGCTGTCAATTGCTTATCCTTGGAAAACAAACGAATCTGATGATTTTCCAACATCCCAATATCAGTTCGTTATCACGACCTTCTCCACCAATATCTTGGATCTGCCCATCAGGTGACAATCGAAAATAACGCGAATATTGCTTATTCTTATGTAAAAACACACTACGACCGACTACAACTGCCATTTTCCTCATTTCTATCTAACCATGTTTTTACATCAATAACTAGTACAAATAGGCTGAAATAGTTGAATCAACCTCCAACCGGCCTTGTTGCCACGTTATTATTATACTTATTTCAGATAGTCGATCCATACCTTTGGCTGAAATTATCCGTATCTGATGGAAAAGTTAGAGACAAAATAATACAAAACAGGATCTGAACAAATCTTGATATTATATGACGCTATTTCGCTGTTGATTTTGTAAT
>BNJU01001975.1_pt1 | contig 25160 bp, 26 predicted proteins | sample 8539281 | NCBI WGS metagenome assembly BNJU01 (sample SAMD00202456, study PRJDB9452) | human saliva metagenome | isolation source: human saliva | place: Japan
TATTTATTAAACCACATCAATTATTCCCAAGCCTAAGTGCATTGCCAATCCATATATTGTATACAAGACTGATAACCAAAAATAAACTTTGAAAATATAATTAGAAAATGTAACAACCAATATGAGCAATGATAAATGTAAACTTTTTATCGAATATAAACGATATTACACCTTGAAACTCAAAATAATCATTGAAGGTTAAAAGACCACATTAACACAATCTGCAATAACGTACTTTTCAGAAAAAGTACAGCAAAACGGAATATTGCGTAAGCAAAAAAATAAAAAGCTAGTAAACTTTGGATTTTTATTTATAAGATTCACTATTTTTCCATACTTTAATCCCTTTTATCCTTTTAACAATTTTCCAATTTTCTATACATTTCACTATCAAATCTTCTTTCCACAATAAAAAATCTATAAATTCTCCTTCCTGCTCCATTGCCCCAATTTCCATTATCCTATACAAATTGTCAAGATGCACCGACTGAGAAACCAAATTCCATCCAATAATTACACCAAAAACATACAAGAGCCCTGTATCAAAACCTTATGGTTGAAAGGTTCTACTAACTTTCTAATATTTACTCAGCATTCGAAATTTCAGCTGTTAATATTAAAGATAATGCTCAGGTATGGTAAATCTTTATATTCAGGTAGTAAAATTTAAAATTTCAATAAGTTCCCTATCATTTCTGCCTACATAGCAATAAAATTCATCTTTTCAATACTGCAACATTATATAAGCCCATGACGCAATGAATATGTCAATATTTATTTCCAAATGGGGTTTTCATCTCCATCCGCTTTTTAAAATCATTCCCATGGCAATAATACCACTTACATAGTTCAACAGCAGATAACCTCAGTTACCGATGTATTATGATACATTAGACATTTAATAAAAATAAATTCTCACCACCTGTTTCACATCTACTAACCCCACATCATTTTTAAATATTTATTTATAACTGTTTCTAAAATTCAAAATTAAATTTCCCTTCTGAATAAGTCCAAAATATTAAAGAAAAACCCAGCCAGTATATAATACCATTTTTTCTTCAACCACCCTCTTTAATTTCTTTATCCATAATATCCTTTCAATAGCTTTCTTAAATAGTTCCTTAAACATTTTATAAATACAAAATTAGTAAATGCAATAACAGGCAAATTATCCCATAAATATTTACTAAAATTACACAAAGCAATGATCCGATAAGGAAAACCATCTAGCCAAATATATCACAAACTTTGTAAAATATGATTTGTCTTCTAGTTTTGATGTATTTAACTGAGTTGTCCACCCGCTTCGCAGATTTCCTGTGCACATTGTAGTAGGCCACGAGACCCTCTGATGTTTTTCTGAAGCCTTGGTACTGAATGGCGGCGATGAAGTGACGATGATGTGGCACGATGATGTTTCCAGTTTCCGCTTGGTAGTGAAAGAACATAGCGTACATTATAACCCGACAGCGTGGCCGCGATTTGCTGCCATCTGAAAATCGCCCTGCTTTTCAAATTTTACGTATGAGTTCAGTAAATATGCCAAGTGCATAAAATTGGCATAAAAAGTAATCAAACGATTTTGCATTCTCTTTTCCTAAATTTATTGTCAAGGTAACCAGCTAGCTCAGGTTTGGCATTAGCAAGCCTTTTCCACGTGTAATAAATGTGTGGCGTATCCATAAATCCTCCAACTATACACAGCATCATTCCTAATCGAAAATGTTTCTGGAGGGATACTTTCCATTAAATAAAGATTATATATACTCATTAAAAATCTGACTTTCCCTTTCTTTTCTTTTTGTCTCAAATTAATTATTATTTTCAAAAATATCAAAGTTATACCCAACACCCAAAATTGTCTTAATATTCCATTTTTATGCTCATAGTTGTCTAATTTTGCACGAAGCCTTATATGCGTATCAACAGTACGGCTTTTCTCCAAAATAATCATCTCAAATTAAGTCTAACAAATTCTCTTGTAAAAACTTTATTCTGATTTGTTGCAAGAGTCCATAAAATTTCAATGTCAGTAAATTATCTCGTCATTTACCTTACTGTAAAATTATTTAAATCAATTTCAAGATTGTCAAAAAGTAAAAGATTTTTCACTTTCATCATTTTTAGGCATTATTCATGCAAAATTGCATTTGATTCTATGCAATTATTTCTCCTGGCGAGAATGGTTTTTTCAATATAGTCATCTGCCCCAATTTCAAGTCCCATTATTTTCATAATCTCTCCACGTGCTGTAATCATTATAATTGGAACGTTTGAAAATTTTCTCGTTTCACGGGCACACATCAAACCATCTTTTTCGGCATCATTACATCCAGCAAAACTATATCAAACTTATTTTTCTCGATTTTCTTAACGCTTTTCTCCATCAAAAACAGTACTTACAGTAAAATTATACAGTATTCTCGAAAGCTATTGACACAATTTGCTTATTATCATCTGCAATCAGTACTTTATACACTATTTCCCTCACTTCTTTTTCAAAACTAATATAATAAATTTTTATCAAAATTCCTTAAAATATAAACATTAATTTTTATGTTAGTAAAACTGATTCAAAACCTGAATCACTATGACTATTTTACTTAAATCCTGAGTTTGACATGATCTTTAACAGTTTAATTTTGAATGAGTTCGACTGTATGTTTAAAATATTCGATTTCTTTAAAAATTAAGTTGATAATCTGAATAAAATATTTAGTATTTAGACTAGACTTAAACTAGTCTTTTTATAGCTAATATAACAAATAAAAAGGAGAAAAGGAGAAAAATGAAAGAAATTATAAAAGTTTTAATAGTTTTGTATAAAATTGTATTATATTATTTCTACAAAAGTAAACTTATGCGAAATGAAAATAAATATTTGAAAAATGATGTTCGTTTTAAAGAAGTTTAGATTTTAGTGATTAAAAAAGAAAATGAAATAAGGAATTAAGAAAAGTTTGTGAAAAAGATAAAGACTAAGAAAAATTTATCTTTATTACAAGCGAAAAATATTTGAAAATATAAATAATCAAATTAAAATAATGGATTTTTCCCAATTTTTTAGAAATTACGGTTTATGTAATGTTGATATTGACTTTAACATCGCCTGACAAAATTAAAGTTTTGGATTATCACATTTATTTATTGATTTTTTGTGAGCTGGATAACATTTGTCATAGTTTGGATGAGTTTTGTTTTATAAAGGTGGGCAAGTCTATTTTGGGTGCAGATGACAGAAAAAGTTTTATATTGCTTTTTATTTGCATATTATGGGATAAAAATTATAATTGGGATAATTTTGTTGTTACTTTGGCAAATCTTACTTCAGAATTATACAGCTTTTGGAGAAAAATCAGAGTAATTTTGGAAAGCGATGATGGATGATAGGGATTTGTTGAAAAATTCGACTATTGAAATTTTGAATGAAAATTATCACTTTAAATGGTCGGTTGATAAAGATGGGAAAATTATTGATTCGAGATGCAAAATGGAAGGAAATTATAGAGTTGAAAATTTGTTAGTCGAGGAAAATACAGCAGTCTATGCTTTTATTGATGAAAAATAGAAATAATTTTGAAGAAGAAAATGGAAATTTGAAAACTGCAGGGTGAATATGTTGATTTAAAAATAATGTTGTGAAAATTTTTTCAAAATACAAAATTTACAGCGGAAATATTATTTCAGGAAAAAGTTATAAAACTTTCAAATGGAATTTATTTGCCGTTAAACAGTAGTTATCGGTATTTTCAAAAAGATAAAGGAAAGAAATTTTCATTGTGGATATTGAAAATAAAAACAAATTAATTATGTGATGTTTTTAATTTCTGTAATTTTATGTTACTTTTGACTTTAAAAGATAGATATTTTGAGCTGGAATTTATTACAAAAGAAAAATTATGTATAAAATTTTGCAAAGAGAGAAAAATATTCTTTTGAAATAAGAAAGCTTGTACTTTCAATATTAAAAATAATCCGCATGGCAACCGTAATTTATATTCCTGTGCAGGTTTATTTGCTAAGAAATATCGTATTTAGTCTTTTTAGAAAAAGTTTGTATAAAAATCAACAAAAACATAATTTATTATTTTCATTATTATTTTTCACAAACTTTTCTTTTGACAATTTTAATATTTTACGATTGAGAAAACTTTATAAAATTTTTGAGAGTTATTGCAAAAATAATTTATGAAGAAGGAAGCAATGATTTAAGAGATTTGATAGAAAATGAAAAATGAAAAAGACAAAATAAATAAAATAAATTAAACAATAAAATCCGCATCTTAAAATCTTTTAGTCAATTGTGGTATAATAATTTATAAAAATAAAATTGATCAATATTAATTTAAGAAAGGAAAAATATGATAACTGCCTTTAAAAGGAATGAAAGATAGATATTCTGACGATGTGAAAAAATACGATGCGATTGTAGATGCTTCAAAAAGTTTTTTTGGAAAAATATGGATTTGAGCGAATAATTACACCTGATTTTAGAAGAAACGGAGCTTTTTAGACGAGGTGTTGGAGATGAGACTGATGTTGTTTCTAAAAGAAATGTACGATTTTAAAGATAAGGGAGAAAGAGATGTTACAATGCGTCCAGAAGGGACTGCGGGAGTTGTAAGAGCGTATCTTGAAGCTGGATTTCATAAGTCTTCTCCAATAGTGAAATGGTTTTTACAATGGTCCAATGTACAGATACGAAGCACTGCAAAAAGGGAGAATGAGAGAATTTCATCAAACTGGAGTGGAAATGTTTGGTGAGAAGTGCTTATTTAGATGCGGAAATTATTAAAATGGGTTGTGATTTTCTTGAAGAGCTTTGGAATTACTGGCTTAGTTGTGAGATTAATAGCTTTAGGAAATGTTGAGTCGAGAAAAATATATTGAGGATTTGAAAAATTTATGTTTGAAAGACTTGACAAATTGAGTGAAGATTCGCAAAAAAGATATGAGAAAAATCCTTTGAGAGCTTTGGATTCTAAGGATAAAAGGCGACCAAGAAGAGTTTAAAAATGCACCAAAACTTTACGATTATTTGGATGAAGAAAGTAAAAATATTTTGAAGATACTAAAAAAATATTTGGAATTGTTGGGTGTGAATTATGTCGTGAACGATAAATTGGTTAGAGGACTTGATTATTATTCGGATACAGTTTTTGAAATTAAATCGAATAAATTGGGTCGCAAGCAACAGTTCTAGCGGGTGGACGATATGACAGATTGCTTGAAATATTAGGAAATGCGAAAGTTCCTGGAATTGGATTTGCCGCTGGAATGGAAAGAATTGCAATGTTAATGGATGATTCTATAATTTCTGAAAATGAAGAAAAATTTATGTAATTTATTTCGATGATACAAAAGAGTATTTTAGAAAACGGTAAATGAACTTTAGAAAAATGGCATTAAAGTAAACTTTGACTATAACGCAAAAAGTTTTGGAGCACAAATGAAAAAGGCAAACCGTGAAAATGCTGAATATGTGTTGATTTTAGGGGAAGAAGAACGAGACGAAAATGTGATTACGGTTAAGAAGTTTAGTACTGGGGAGCAGAAAAATATAACTTGAGGAAGTTTTTGGAGATTTTTGAAATACTTTAAAATAGAAATTTTGAGATTTTCAAAATTTTGAATGAGGTGATTTTTTGGGAAAATTTAGTAAATTAGTGCCATTATTCTTGGAAGTTTAATCGGATTTTTATCGGTCACAAGTTTAAAGAAGATATGAAAAATATCATTATGGAATGCTGGACTGTTTATAATCAATTGTTGGCGTGAAAAAGTACAATAAGTTCAAAGCGTGATATCATCGTTTTGATTTATTTGATAATTGTTCGATAATTGGTCAAATTATTGATATTGATTTGAAATTAAAAATTTTGGATTATTTTTGGAGAAAAATTTAGTTCTGGTATTCAGAAAAATTTTTAAAATGGTGAAAATGAAAAGGTTTTGCAAAAGGATTTTCAACTGCTACAATTTTTATTTTTTGCACAGGAGCAATGGCAATTGTTGGATCAATAAATAGTGGACTTACTGGAGATACACGACTTTGAATATAAAGGCAATTTTTAGATGGAACAATTTCGATTGTAATAACATCGTTATACGGAATTGGCGGCATTTTTCGACAATTTCAGTATTTATTTATCAAGGATTTTTCTATCTTTTGCCAATTATCTAAAACCATATTTGACTGAAAATACGATTTCAGACATAAATTTTTCTTGGCGGAATAATGGTCATGGCAATTGGAATAAATCTTCTGTTTTAAAAAGAAATCAAAATTGCAAATATGTTACCGGCTTTGTTTATTCCGATTGTTGTAGAGATTTTTGTGTAATTCTTTATTAAATTGACAGAAAGGGAAACAAGTAAAATATTTGGTGAAGATTTAGATATTGTAATTGGAGCAGTGGCAAATGACACAACAATGCCAGTTTTAAACTTATATTTAAATGGGATATATGATGAAAAAGAAGCGTTGAAAAGGTTATTGCCACAGAAACTGAAAGATCAATATGCATTTAAGACAGAAAAGGCTTTGGAAAAATTGAAGTTTGTGGAGTTGATGCAAGTATGAATATGAAAGAAATATTTTCAGATATTTTGGCAAATTATGATAGTGAAGTGATAAAACTTATTTCAGAAAAATATGGATTTAGTGAGATGGAATCAATGAGAAAATTTTTGTATTCAGAAACTTATGAAATGCTTTCAGATTTTGAATTGGAAATGTGGGAATTTAGTCCATTAGTAATTTTAGACATGTGGGAAAATGAGAAAATTACTGGAGATCCTAGAAATTCTGTGTATATAAGAGGTGAGAGCGGTGTCTAAAAAAATGAAATTTTTTGTGTATTTGCTCGAAAAATATGCAGAATGGAAAAATGAGAATGCAAAAAAATATTTTTAGAAAAAAATGGGATAAACTTTTGGTAACTGAAAAAAATATTTGATATGTATGAAATGTATCATATTGAAGCGATAGAAAATGCATTTGAAGATATTGAGCTGATTTGTAGCTGAAAAAGAGGCATTGGATTGAAAATGCAAAAATATTTGACGATTTTTATTGATTAAAATTAAGAATAATAAAAAAACTTAGGGTTATCAAATGTATCTTTTATAAAAAAATAAAATATAAAATCATTAAATAAAGAAAGGAAAGAAAATGTATAGAGACTATAAATTAAATGAATTAAGAATGGAAAATATTGGCGAAGAAGTGACTTTGTCGGGATGGATTTCTAAAGTTAGAGATTTGGGGACACTTTGTGTTTATTGATTTGAGGGATAGATATGGGGTTACTCAAATTTTGTTGAATGAGGAAGTTTCTGGGAGTGAGCTTTTTGAGGAAGCTAAAAAGTATAAGAATGAATGGGTTTTGAAGGTTACAGGAGTTGTGGCTGAGAGAAGTAGTAAAAATAAAAATATTCCAACTGGGGATATTGAAATTGAAGCGAAAAAAATTGAGGTTTTAAGCCGTGCGAAACAGTTACCGTTTGAAATTAGTGAAACTGGGAATCTTAGTGAAAATATGAGATTGACTTATAGATATTTGGATATTAGAAGACCGAAAATGTTGAATAATATTATTAAAAGAAACGATATGCTGTTTTCGATTAGAAAATTTATGAATGAAAATGGATTTTTAGATGTCGATACTCCGATTTTGGCAAAAGCGACACCTGAAGGTGCGAGGGATTTTATCGTGCCAAGTAGAACTAACAAAGGTGATTTTTATGCATTGCCACAATCACCACAATTGTTTAAGCAAATACTTATGGTTTCTGGGATTGACAAATATTATCAATTGGCAAAATGTTTTAGAGATGAAGATTTGAGAGCGGACAGACAGCCTGAATTTACTCAATTAGATGTGGAAATGTCGTTTGTTGAGCAGGAAGATGTGATTTCAATGGCTGAAGAATTGACAAAGACAGTATTTAAAGATGTTACAGGAATTGAAATTACTGAAAAATTTCCAAGAATGAGCTACGATGATGCGATGAATTTTTATGGTTCAGATAAGCCAGATTTGAGATTTGATATGAAATTGATTGATTTATCTGAAGAAACTGCTGATTGTGGATTTGGCGTTTTTTTGAAAATGCGTTGAAAGATGGTGGGAAATGTAAAAAGCGATTGTTGCACCAAATGCGGAAAAAAATTCTCGAGAAAATACATTAAAGATTTGGAAGATTATGTGAAAACATACTTTAAAGCAAAAAGGTTTAGCATATATTAAAAATGAATGAAAATGGAGAGATAAATTCTCCAATTGCGAAATTCTTCTCAGAAGAAAAATTGGCACAAATTATTGAAAAATTGGGAATTAAAAATAATGAAGTTGCGTTAATTTTGGCTGATAAATATAAAGTTGTGCATGATGGATTGGGAGCGTTGAGATTGAAACTGGGAGAAGAGTTGGAATTAATCGACAAAAATGCGTTTAAATTCTTATGGGTAGTTGATTTTCCTATGTTTGAATGGAGTGAAGAAGAAAATAGATATAAAGCACAACACCATCCGTTTACTTCGATTAAGGAAGAAGATAGAAAATATCTTGATACGAATGAACTTGCAAAAATTAAGACAGATTCATACGATATTGTCTTAAATGGTTATGAAATCGGTGGAGGAAGTATTAGAATTCACGATGAAGATTTACAAGCGAAAGTTTTTGAAAAATTAGGATTTAGTCAAGAAGAATTGGAAGACAAATTTGGATTCTTCTTGGAAGTGTTGAAATATGGGAGTTCCGCCACATGGAGGACTTGCTTACGGAATTGATAGATGGCTTATGGCAATGTTGAAGGAAGATTCAATAAAAGAAGTAATTCCGTTCCCTAAAAACTAATAAAGGACAAGACTTGATGACTGGAGCACCTGCAGGAATTGAAGAACAAGTTCTTGAAGATGATTTGAGATTGAAATTGTGGAAGTTGAAAAAGAAGATTAATAAAAGTCTCCCACTTTTATAGGAGTGGGAGCAAGTTTTTACTCAAAAAAATTAAGAAGTGAGTATCTAAAAATGATTTTAATATTTGGAACGAAAAAGAAAAATTTAAAAATTTAGGAACATAGAAAACTGTCATTGCTCAAGATGTAACAACACATCTGACTGGAATTTTTATGGAATATCGTGACTGGTTTACTTTGTTTTGGATACCAGTTTTTTTCCAATAAGTGGTAGAAAAGAATATTTGGAATGTCCAATTTGTCGTCAGGCTTTATGAGTGCCAAAGAATTAGTTATTTGAATTTAATAGATGAAAGAAATAGTATTTAAAGGTCTTTCTATTGACAAATTATGGGAGTAACATAGGAATGTAAGTAAGATAATTAAGAATAAAAAAGAAGGTGTAATTATGAATAAAGAACAATTATTGAAAAATTAAAAAGCAAAGTTGATTAGTTTCGTGCCAGGCGTTGCCTGGAGAACCTCTTTATATAGAAAAATGAGACTATAATGCATCTTATGGCTATATGCAGAACGGGCTGAGCAGCTGGGAATAAGAACTAATGAGTAAGAGATATTGAAGAAATCAAAAACTTAGATTTACCTGTTATAGGATTAATCAAAAAAAGCAATATGAAGGATTTCTCAACACATAACTCTGTAACTATGAAGGAAATAGATGATTTGGTGAAAGCTAAAGCCGATATAATTGCACTAGACTGTACAATGAGAGAACGTCCTGAAGCAAAAACACAAATGAGTTTATATTAGGAAAATATCCCGACGTATTATTAATGGCAGATATTTCAACATTTTGAAAGAAGGTGTGAATACTGAGAAAGCTGGTGTAGATTTTGTAGAACAACGCTTAGTGGCTATACTCTCTACAGTAAAAATCAGAAGAGCCTGACTTTGAATTAGTAGAAGCTCTTTGCTAAAACACTCATATTCCAGTAATAGCCGAAGGAAAGATACACGAGCCAAAACAGGCATGCTGGAGTTAGGGTGCATTTGCAGTAGTTGTCGGAGGTGCTATAACAAGACCTCTTTGAGATTGCTCAAAAGATTTGTTAGGGAAATGGGAAAGTTATTCAATTTTATTTGTAACAAAAAGATATTTTAAAAATGAGAGTTAATATTAAATTTTTAAAATTATATAAAAATTAATGGTTAAAAATAAATATTATTTATAGAAAGGAGTTGTTGAAATTGTTTTTAGAACATAGAAAGGAGGAGGAAATTTAATATTTTAAATGGTTTCAATATATGGTGTATGCTATGAAAAATAATGGAATTTTTGCAGTGTTACAGAAAATAGGTAGAGCTTTTATGCTCCCTATCGCAGTGTTACCAATGGCAGGGATACTTTTAGGAGTGGGAGGTTCTTTTACAAATCCTGTCCTTATAAAAACGTATAATTTAACTTTTCTTGAACCAGGAACTCCGTTAAATTATCTTATGCAGTTGTTTTCTAATGTAGGATTATTTGTTTTTGCAAATTTGCCTTTACTGTTTGCAGTTGGTGTAGCTATAGGGCTTGCAAATAAAAATAAAGAAACTGCTGCTTTATCAGCAGTTTTGGGATTTTTGCTTTTTCACACTATAATAGGGACAATTTTGAGTTTTAAAGGAATAACTCCTGATTCAGTAACTTATGACGCTCTTATTGGAAAAGGTTTGAGTGAAGCTGCGGCAAGAGGGACAGCAGCATTGTACGCAAAGGAACTTGGAATATTTACATTACAGACAGGTGTGTTTGGTGGTATCGTGTGTGGTATTGTGGCTTCGGCAATTACAAACAAGTTTTCAGATAAAAAATTACCTGATTATTTGGCATTTTTCAGCGGAAATAGATTTGTACCTGTTATGACGATTATTTTATTTATCTCTTTGGCAGCAATATTTTCGTTTATTTGGCCTACAATTTTTATGGGAATTGTAAAAGCTGGAGAAATGTTTGCGGCGACAGGAGCGATAGAACATTTTTCTATGGATTTACAATGAGATTGTTAAATGTATTTTGGATTACACCATGCGATATATCCTTTGTTCTGGTATACTCAGCTTGGAGGTTATCAGGAAGTAGCGGGCAAAAATGGTGGCAGGAGGGCAAAATATATTCTTTGCACAGCTTGCAGATCCGTCAGTAAAACACTTTAGTGCAGCGGCGACAAAAACAATGACAGGTGGATTTTTGCCTATGATGTTTGGATTACCTGCAGCAGCTCTTGCAATGTACAGAACGGCGGATGATAAGAATAAAGCAGCTATAAAGGATATTGCTATCAGCTGCATTGACATCATTTCTACAGGAATAACTGAACCGATAGAATTTACTTTTCTTATTTGTAGCACCTCGTACTGTATGTAATTCATGCATACTTGAAGGACTTGCATATATGTTAATGTATGTGCTTAATGTAGCAGTAGGGATTACATTCTCAAGAGGAATTATAGATTTCACTCTTTTTGGACTTTTTACAAGGAAATGCGAAGACTTCATACTTTTGGATACTAATATTAGGGCCTGTATACGCACTTGTGTACTATTTTGTATTTAAAACTAATTTTGAAATTCAATATTCTACAATCAGGTAGAGGAGATTCTGAAAATAAACTTTATACAAGAAAAAGATTATAACGAAGCTAAAGGAAATACAGAATCATAGATGATATAGTAGTTTCATTAGAGGAGCAGAAAAATATAGAAAATATAGATGCCTGTATTACAAGGCTGAGAGTTACTGTAAAAGATGCCTCTATAGTTGCTGATGATGCAAGATGGAGAGAATTGCAGGGCAAAAGGTGTAATTCGTTCTGGAAAAAGGAATTCAAATAGTATATGGAACTCAGGCTGAAACATATAAGAATCAAATAAGAGAAAAATACAGAATATAATTTTTACAAATTTTATTTGTTTTAGGTTTTAAAGTTCAAATTATACAGAAAATTTGATATAATTTTCTCAAGAAATAAAAATAATTATAGACGGAGGAAATAAATGATTTATTTTATTGGAGGAAAAAGCAGAGGAATTTAAGTATTTTGAGATTTTGAGAAAATACGGAAGGAAAAATATTGGGATTAGTGAGAGTTTTTGATGTGAATCTGAAGGAAAAATGAGCAGTTTTTTGGAGAAGATTAATATTAATTCGATATTTTCAAGTCAGGAACTGGTATAGCAAAAGGCAGAAAAACTGAAAAATATTGAGGAAATCTTGAAATACATAGCAAATCTTGAGATAGTAAATATGAAATTATTATTGATTATGACAAGGAAGATGGGAAATTTGAGCAAAGTTAAAAAGTTGCTGGATGAGCTGGAAAAATAGGAAAATGAAAGTCTTTTGTTCCAGAAGGAGACTGAAGAGGAAATACAGAGCCTATATTGAGAATGAACTAAGAATAAATGGCAGGGATCTGGCATTGCTTCTGGAGATGATTGAAATAACTGTTTAAAGTTAGAAATGAAGTGGAGAAAAATTAAGGTTGAATGGAGAGAAATTTAATATTGAAAAATAAAAATGTTGTGTCGGTTGAAAAGGAACATCGGATTTATGAGATGACACAGAATATTTTGTTGAATAATCGACGGAGGTAATGAGATATTTGGAGCAGAAGAAGGAATATATGGGAATTTTGTATTCTCTTTACAGTGAACTTGAAACGATGTATAAAATAAGTTCGTTAAAACGCGGGAGAAAAATTTGAGTAGAAATTATAATGCTTTCCAAAATGGAATTTGAAGAAATAAAGGAAATTTTTAAATCCAATAACTCGAATTCCAAATTCCTATGTGATTTTTTAAAAAGCTGGAACTTGAGCAAAATTATACAAATTTAAATTTAAAAAAATTAGTTTTTAGATGCTGGGAAATTGAAAGAGAGATAAAGACTGGTAAAATAGAGATGGAAACTGGAGTTGAAATATTGATAATGGAAATTTGCTCATTATTTAGAAAAATAATTTGAGAAATCGTAAAATATGAATAAATATAAACATTGAACCAAGATGTTTAAATAATTGATTTATAATTAGATTGCTTAAAAACTACTTTTAACTGCAACTCTATGAAAAAGTATGATAGAATCTCAGCATTAAAGAATACAAATAAAATTTAAAAGCAAACAGAAAAAGAGAGGGACAGCCTCTCACAGAAATCTTTCGATTAAATATCTCAAAACTTCAAGTAAAATAAAATTTTTGTTTTTATGGATACTTTTATTTTTCTTCCTAAAAATATTCTCTAACAATTGGAACAACCTTTTCTCCGTAAAGTCTAGCGATTTCATAACTTCTTCGTGTGGCATTGAACCAATGGGTAAATGTAGATAAATCGGTTTAATCCTAACTCTTCGATTACTTTTAATTATTTTGTTTGCAACATCTTCTGGAGAGCCTACGAACATTGCTCCGTCAGGGCCTACTGAATTTAGGTATCTTTCCTTGCTTAATGGAGTCCAATGTGGACGTTCCTTTGAGATTTGATCCACAAGAGTTTTTGTAGGCCAGAAATATTTTTTTCTATGGCTTCTTCAGTTGTATCCCAGACAAATCCCTCAGGAATGTGCTGCAACTTTAATTTTTCAGAACTATGTCCGATTTCTTTCCAAATGTTCTGTAAAGTTCGATTAATTTTTGAATGCCAATGGATTTCCTCCGATAATTGCATACACAATTGGAAGTCCTCTTTCAGCGATTTTTAAAGTGGAATCTATGCTTCCGCCAGTTGCTATCCAAATTGGCAGCTTTCCGTTGACAGGACGTGGATAAACTCCTGTATTATCAATATTATGAGTAAATTTTTCTCCTTTCCAGTTTAGGATTTCGTTTTCATTTATTTCAAGGAGCATTTCTTTTTCTTCAAATAATTCTTTCATAATCTTCAAGATTATAACCAAATAATGGAATGATTCTGTAAACGATCCTCTTCCAAGCATAATTTCAGCACGTCCATTTGAAATGGCATCTATTGTTGAAAAAGTTTTGAAATACTCTATTGGATCGTTAGAAGAAATATTTGTTGTGGCAGTTGAAAGTTTTTATGTGCTTTGTATTGACTGCTCCTGCGGCAAGCACTATTTCTGGAGCTGATACAGCAAAGTCTGGACGATGATGTTCTCCACTGCATAAATATCTAGTCCCAATTTATCAGCAAGTTCAATTTTTTTCAATCATGTTTCTATACGTTCATCGTGTGAAATTACTTTTTGCTTCCTTCAAGCGGTGTAGTTTCTCCAAAATGAGCTTATTCCTAATTCTAACATATTAATTCACTTCCTTTTTCATTTTTATTTAAATTTTATTTTTATAAATTTCTTTTAATTTTTTTCGATTTCTTTATTAGTTATTTCGTGTCCGCTATCTAGCATTATTATCTCGAAACTCTTCATAACTAATGCCTGAAAGTTGAGTTTTTAATTTTACGACATCTGCGGCTGGAGCCATCAAATCTAAAGCTCCCTGTTGTAGCAATAATTTTATTTTTCAGGCTTTTTTTCAAAATTGCCAGTCAAAAATTTTGATGGATGTAAGAGTATAGTTAGTATATGGCAATATCAGGGCGTTTTTCCAAAAGTCCGAGAGTAAAGTTTGCTCCGTTGGAATATCCGATGAATGTTATATTTTTATATTTTGAAATATCCATTAAATCCCAGTTTTTAGAAATTTTTCGATTTTTCAGAATAGTCCTGTTTGTCTAGTTTACCGTTTACAAGCGGATTAAAGAATCTTCTATTTTTCCAATTCCAACATTTCCCTAAAAAGCTTATTACACTTGCATGGGAGTCCAGTTCGCCAGTTAGAAAACAGCAAGTCGCTTTCATTTCCGCAGTTCCGTGAAACAGTACAAATAAATTGTCTGTTCCGTTTATGAATAAATGTTCCATTTTTAAATGCACCTCTTCTTATTTTTCTTTTTATAATTTTTATTAAAATTTAAAGTTTAGATTTTTCAATTCTTTCTCTTTTTCTTTCCAAAAATTCCGGTAAAAATAATGGAATTTCATCGAAGTCCTGTCCTTGTTCAGGCAAATCCTTTGAACTTCTGTCAAGTGGAATCGCAGTTTCGAATAGAAGATGGTTTGATTCTCTGAAATAACTTGAAACCATAAATTCCTGTTTTTATTCCTGAACTTAAATACTCAGTCAATTTTTGCTGTAACTCTTCCAAATCATCGACACTTTCCACGCCAAATGCAATGTGATGAATACCGCCAACACCATTTCTTTCTACAGCAGAATTTTTGTCCTCAATAATATGTATTTTCGTGCTTTGAATGGACTGTCTTCAGATTTAAACAAAGTTATTTTCCAGTCATAAAAATTTTGTTTTCGCCATATTTTTGAATCCATAGTAATCTTCAAGTATTTTTGAGTTGGCTCTGTGTATCTTACCCGCAAATAAACATCTCCAATTCCTAAGATAGCGTGTTTTTGGTATTCCTTCCTTAACAAAAGGATCTATTTCTCCAATTTTTCATTTCTGTAAACAAACCCCAGCTTTTGCCCATCTTCATCTTCAAATCTCAAAATTTTTCTGATTATTGTATTCTTCGATTCCGTAATGAAGCACATCAAACTCATCCAGCCTTTTTCCCAAAAAGTACAAAGATTCTTCAGATGGAACCAAAAACATAGTTCTTTCAATCGCATTTGTCCCAAATTTATTTTCTCTGCCCCTCTCATTTCAAAAACTGTAAAATTCGTACCTTCACGCCCTGTTTTCATCCCCAAAGAATAGATGATACATATTTGAATCATCCTGATTGACAGTTTTCAAAATCAATTTTAATCCTAAAATATTATGATAAGAATTATATGATTTTCTAATGTCGCTTCCTAACACTGAAACGTGATGTATTCCCTGTATTTTTCATTTTAATAACCTCTTTTCGATTTTATATTTTTTTCTTTTTATTTTTGTGAATGAATTATAACACAGTTATTTTTGGTGTACAAGTACGTACAAAAAAAGTGCTATAATATACAAAAAGTATAGAAATTGAAAAGAGAGGTTTTGAATATGGAAAAATTGAAAAATAGAGCCAAATTTATGCAAGACAGATGACGGGCTTGACACAATAATAGGAAAATGGAAATTGCCAATTTTACTGCACATTATGAAAAATGGGACTATGCGTTTTTCTGATTTAACTCACGCAATTCCAGAAATTACCCAAAAATGCTCACAAAAATCTAAGAGAATTGAAAGAAGACGATTTGATAAGCCGTTTTTTCCTATCCGACAATTCCGCCAAAAGTAGAATATTCATTAACAGAACATGGAAAAGAGCTAGAGCCAATCATAGACGCACTTCATAAATGGGGAATTAGGCATAAAGAGCATATTATGATGGCTAGATTAATGAAAATTCAATTGATTTAGAAAAATTTGATACGTTGTGATAAATACATAAAATTAACATAGAAGATAAAAAAGAGAGTGGTGGCACTCTCTTTCCTTTACAGGAGTTTTTCGATTAAATATCTTTAAAACTTCAAGTATAAAAGAATTTTGACAGATTCTCTTACCTTCATGTCAATTTGTCGTAGTATTATACAATCTATGTTATACTGAACCCGGTTAAAAATTAGTAATAAAATTTTAAAAACAAACTTGACATTGATAAGATTTAATTGTATAATCTTTACAGTGATAAGTTGATGAAAGTTAGGGAAATTTAACATGGAAAAATCTAAAAAGCTACCACCATGGAAATTTACGGGAAGAATTGATTAAAAAGGAATAGAAATGATAAATGAGGGTGGGAAGAAAAATTATCTTTAAGAAGAATAGCTAAAATGTGTGGAGTAAGTAATGCGGCTCTATACATATTTTAAGAAAAAGTGATTTGCTTTGAAGCAATGAGTGATTATATTTGGAAAAATATTAGCAATGGAATTAGCTAAGACGAGAAAATATGAAAATAGCGAAAATTTATTGGTAAAATTGGGAAAAACATATGTTATGTTTTTGTGAAAAATCACGAGTATTATTATTTTATAATTTCAAGAAGTAATACAAAAATGGATTTATTATCAGAGTTTTTCAGAAATAGAAAATAGTAATCAAAGTGCTTTTAATATATTAAAAAGCGAGGCAACTAAAGTACTTCAAAAAGCAGATGTACCAAATCAAGCTATACAAGATAAAATTATAGCAATGTGGGCATTAGTACAGGGATTAGTAAACAATAATGATTATGAATGATATAACATATTCTGAAATTTGGGAAGAAAAATAGAAGAGATAATAAAATCAGTTTTGTATAGTAAAAAGTAATATCAAAATGGAATTTTTGTTATGCTATATGAGGTTGAATCTTAAATAAGGTGAGAGATATGGAATTGATTATACATGATTTAAGTAATGAAAAATTAGAAAAATTTAAAGTGGAAAATTGAGATTATAGATAAAATAAAAGAAAGTATAAATCAAAAAGAAAAATAATAGCTGATGAAGATATATTTATAATTTGTGATAATAATAAAATTAAAAAGCTGCATGGGGTGCTTTGAATGCTGGATTAAAACTCCTGGGAAATGTAAAAATTAGGGATGAATATGAAAATTTAGTAAAATTGTATTCAAAGGCAGATAAGTTGTGATTATAAGTCAATGTGTCTATGGTTCTTAAAGTCCGTTTTCGTAAAAATGTACTGGATAGGACAATTCCATATTTATTACCATTTTTAAATTTAAGAATAAGGAAATGCATCATATCACTGAAATAAAACGAGATTTGATTTAAAATGTATAGTTTTTATGGGAAAAATTTGACACAAAGTGAAAAATGGCAGCTAAAAAGAAATAGTAAAGGCTAATAGTGTGAATTTAAATACAAAAATTTTAAGGGTTTCTTTTTAGAAGATCAGGAGAATGATGGAATATGAAAAATTACTGTAATAAATGGAGGTCAAAAGCAGTTAAAAGTAGATTCTGAAATATTAGAAAATTATCTTTCGTCTTTACTAAAGAAAATGAAATAAAAATATTATTCAATTTCTTTTTAGTTAAATGATAAAATTAAAAATAAAATGCATAATAGCGATGTTTTAATATTTCTTTTTCCTTTATATGTTGATGGGATTCCATCCAATTTACTAAGTACTTGTAGAATTTGAGAAGGAAAAAGTTATAAAATCTGGAGTAAAATTTGATCGTGTTAATAATGATTTTATGAAGAAAAACAAAATCATTTTAGTAATTTGCAGATGAAGAACTGGTGCGAGAAGGTTCAGGCAAAATGGGGGCAGGAGTTGGCGTGGGTGCAGGAGGATTGCTGCTATATGTTGAAAAATGTAAATTGGGTAAAGGACCTCTGAAAATTTAGGTATAGCATTAGAAAAGTTTTCAATAATATTTTAAATTTGAAAAGTGATGATGATATCTCGTCTAACCACGAGAATTTCCTGCGCTATAACTTAAGGATCGATTTCTTGACGAGTGTATAATTATGCGAGTAAGGGAACTTTTACAAAAGAAAAATGAGTTAAATGTATAATACAGGCTGTTCAAAATTATATGTATAGCAAAACTGCGTCTTTAAGAGCGAACTCCAAAAATTATAACTATTTTACGCACTTGTTTTATATAAGTCTCTAACAATAGTTATATTTTAAATGGGTTGCAGAAGTATCTTTCTCAATAGAAGACTACACCATGCGAAAATGGGAGGCCCTGTCATTAATCTTATTTTCTACAAATCAATCAGTGCTGCAAAATTGAACGTTTTAACACACACTTTGCCCGGTACGAATTTAACTTTAATGCTAAGTCTCGCGCTGATTTTCTCTGATGCGGCGTTTTCTCGACAACACCTTTCTGTGCCGCTTATTCGATGCATGCTGCGCTTAATGCTGATTTAGCTTCGTCGACATTTTGAGCTGGCAAGCGGCTAGCACTGCTAACGAGAGTTCTCAGGTTTCTGCCTTCTGATGACTGGTTTCAGCTTGCGTTTCTTTCCAATGTAAACTGGCATGTAGACGCATGAGTGTGCTCTGCTCTGCTTCTCCCTTCAATGATTTTCTACCTACTTTATTTAATAAAATGCCACATAATTAAATATGTACAAAACTTCCACATAATATATTATCTTCAGCGTAAAATCAAGTCGTTTTCACCTAGAATGTCAAAATAATTTTTATTTTTACTTTGCTTTTAATAAAGCTTGCTAGTGTAAAAATATGAAAAATAAAATACAATTTCTAGCATTTGTGATTAGTATGAATGCAGTAAGTTAGGCAAAGTAGAAATGTAGATACTACTGAAAGGGACAATTAAAGATGAGACCCGGTAGTACAGAAGTACCTTTAGATGGTTGAACGAATCACCACGACGACTGTTACTGGGATTAAAATGGCAAACCATTAAATTTTGAGGAGATACAAAAGAATCATCTGCACAGAACTCGGTGCTGATGGAGGATCACGCTGGACTCCAGACGGACAATTTGGAAACTTGCAGCGACACAAATATTGGAGCAGGAAAGAACAGTTTCTCCAAATGCTTTCCGTAAAATTTCGGTACAAAGTACTGAACGGATGAGCTCACTGAAAACGAAGCTTTTAGGCATGTGATGGACACTAACCATAATGGTAAAGCTTTCCTTCATATGCCAGGACCTTGCACCCGATGGTGGGAGTTCATCGCCAATACTGACCATATTATTGGATTAGTTGGACATGAGTGGCCAAAAGGGACTTGTCAGAAGCTATGTTCATCCTATTACAGATGGAAGGGATACAGCACCTGAAAGCGAGCAAATTATCGCTCAGTTGCAAGCAGGCTGACAAATTGTGCGTGGAAAATCGCAAACCAGTAATTGGAAGATATTATGAATGGACAAGAGACACAACCGGGACAGAGAAAATGTAGTTTACGATGCGTTGACTAGCGGAGATGGAGAAGTTTTCACCAACTGGCGATGAAGCAATCAAAAGTGTCTTGGGTAAAAGGTGTAACTGATGGAATTTGTAGTTCCTGTTAAAACTGGTTGGTTCAAAGACAACGATTAATCAAAGATGAGATGGAGTACTTGCAAACTTTCAGACCAGATAGAGTTATTGCTTTTACAAGCCATATTTGTTGATCCAGAATTTCAGCGATTTGACAGAAAAGCGTATCCCAAAGTAAACTTTGTTGTCACCGGTCGGTCAATATGGCGATGCGTCATTTGATTCGCCAACTGCTTTCGCACCTGAAAACAGTAAACTGCTTTGAAGTTAATGCAGCTGGATTAATTCATGTTAGCAGCAGAAATCTGATGTGCACATGTTATACATTCTTCTTTCAACGGTGGAAAAGAAGAACTCATCCAGGAGAAATCAGATTGCTTTCTGATTCACTAAAAGTTGCAAACCCGTGCACTTGCAGCCAGAAATGAGCGCTTACAAAGTGCAAGACAGACATCTGAAGAATTGTAACACAGGAAAAGTTGACACAGTTATCTTTAAACTTTTGCAAATCCCGGACATGGTCGACACAGGAAATGTACAGGCAGTACGAAGCTTGCTGCGCTGTGATGGTCAAGCTTTCTTTCAGCGACAAATTAGAGGAAAAGTGCTAGAAATGGACGGAGCATTACGTGCACCTGCAGAGATCGGTCGGAAATGTTGATTTATTAGTAAATCAGAAACAGGAGAATCACACAGCTCACACTGCAAACCCTGTTCCATCTCACCTTCACTAAACGATATGAGATGCCAACGCACAGCGTGGAAAATTAGCTGACATTGCACCTACATGCCAGAACTTTAGGATTGGAAAACTCGCTAGTGGATGGATGGAAGCAGTTTGATAGAAAATAATACTTTTTCATATTTGGTTAAATTCTCACTGCAAAATCTTTCGTGTCAATATATTTGAGGGGTTTTACACTAATCTTTACAATCGCATACACATAATTAATATGACTACTTAATAAAATATGGTAGATAAATGTGGTTGAACAATGTAGTAATATGATATAGCTGCATAAGTTCAAATGAAAACAGTGTTTAAATTAATTTATAACACACACATACAGAGTTTTGCAGGTTGATTATGGTTTTATGGATAAGTTTTGTTATAGAAATTAAAATATTTTAAAATTAAAATTATAAAAATAGGAAGTTTATGAGTAACAATTTAAGACAGGCAAAAAGATTTAAAGCATTTTCGCCAAAGAGCAAAAGATGCAAAATATAAGAATCATTGCTATTTTCGTATTTGATAACGGGAATGATAACTTTAATTCAGTGAAATACATATCTTCAAACGTGCTTTTATGAAAAGGTTAAATAAAAAGAATTAGTAATGTCGGCAGATAAGACACGTACTACAATTAAGAAAAGAAAGAAAGCAAAAGCAAAGACAATAGAAGAATTAAATTTAGACTAATTCAATTAATGGAACAAGGAGATCAGGTCGTAAAATCTCCATGGCAATCATGGCAATTTGGTGCAAATACCTTTATGTCAAGCAACAGCGGAACCTCACAAGGGAAGAGGTGACAAAAATTCAAAATATTCCTTCGACGGCATCTACCTCGTGGAAATTGGGGAAAACAGACATTTTATCAAGCAGAAGAAGAGGACTCCACCACTTAATTATTCTACAATAGAAAACATACTTACGGACTAGCAACATTATTACACGTCCAAGAACCAGAAGTGAAATCAAATAATGGCAAACGTACGTCCAAAGGCTGCACAAAAAAGGAAGAAATCACATTACACCTAGGATTGATATGCCACGGGAAGTGGTAAAACCAGTAATTAATTTAAACGTCAATAAACCACTAGACGCCCCAAAAATAGATCTACCATCATTAAATCCAGTAGATATCCAGTTACACCACCAACAGCACCAGACACACCGCCAATAGTAACAGCACCAGAAATAGAAATGAATTTAACAGCACCAGTAGAAGTAGCATCAATCCACCAGAATTAACAATGTCAATCTACTCCAACTCCAAATGCGAGTAATTTAACAATTACACCACCAGGAGTTTCGGAAGGTTAGTAGATAGAGTAATCAAAACCTAGAGTACTGTAACTATTAATACACCTGAATTTGATGCAGTAAATCCTGTAAACTTTAGTATAGGATCTGCAGGGAGAAAATAATGGACAAGGCCACATCGTCGGTATCATGGCTAATGATGTGTAGCAGTATTAGTTATACAGTGATTATTTAACACATAGAGTAATGTTGATAGTCCTATTGGAGGGTGTGCATATCCAGTAGGAGATTGATCTCGACTTGAGGATATGTAAAAGATCTGATAAAGCTAAAATGTAACAGTAATGCCTAACATCACAAAACAGAAGAGCTTTTGATATAGATGAAGGGGTTGATGACAGTGATTATGCGCCATTTACATTTTCTGGTACAATAAATTTAAAAATACGGCAAACAGTAGGAATAGATGTTCAAGGACACATACGAAATATTCAGGAACGTATGTTAAATACTATTTTGACTAAAATAGAGACGTCGCAAATATAAAAATTATAAATGGTGAAAACGGAAATATTATCGGATTTGGAAAGATAGTAATATTTAAAAATCAAGTAGGATTTTGATTTAATAATGAAGACAAACTCAGGTAATAATACTAGAAACAAATAATAAATAAAGGAAAACATAACTAGGGTGGAATAGAAAAGTGCTGGTATTCAGTTAAAACCCTGAAAAATTCTAGGTATGCATTAATACAGATACGACAACTCCGAGAAAAAATGGATTAAATATGATGGCTGGAACTAATGTAGGCGGGACAATAACACTGAATGGTTATGGAAGTTATGGACAACTACAGTAGTGGAATCCAAACATAGAGCCCTGAGACTTATACTGAATGATAGAAAGCTGGTCCTACTGGAAATAAAAGATAATGGAACTGTAAGTGTAGTCATCAAACATGGTAAATTTGCGAGCAGTCTCAAAGATTCTCAAATATGAAAGTAAAATAGAAAAATGATGGAACCATTGATGGGGCAGTGATGGTTCTATTGGAACAGTATCATTTCAGCATTCAAGGTGTTTATAGATACTTCAAATGGTCTATAAATATTGGTAAAGTAAACTCCAACAACTATAACTACTGGTAATACTGAAAAACTGCACTCAGACAGTCACTACGGAAAAGTAGATGGACATCAGGAGTTTATGCAGAAGTCAGACAACTCCAGCAGAAAAAGGTGAATATGCGATGACGGCGCAAGATTGAATTTAGGAGATATGGTTGGAACTCATGGAATTGATTTTGAAGCGGAAATGTTATTATTGGAGAATATGCTACTAAAAAGTGCTGAGCTAGAATAATAATAGGAAGGTTCGGTAACAGTAAAAGGCACAGCCATGACAGAATCTGGAAGCAGAGCAGAATTATGGTGCTGTAGTTGAAAGGTAGCTAGCTATAGACAAGAATCAAAAGAACAGGTGGAAACATCGAGGGACACCAGAAAGTAAATGCTGGACGAAATCTGATATTGCAAAGCGCAGGAAACAATAGACGTAAACTGGAAAGGACCCGCTGGATATGTATTACGAAGGAGCAGGTTCTAATGTTGGACATATAACCGTAAATGCAGATAATCCACTTCTGGATTTTATGGAAATAAAGAAAATTTGAAAATCTCAGAGATAACAACCACAGGAGGAAGGGAAGTCATGTATTGTTTTACAAAATACAGAAGTGGGACAGTAACACCAGCAACTCAAACTATAACATTTGATAATACAGGAAATATAATCAGACACAGAAGGAACAGTTGAATTTATGCTGAAAGTGGTCTCGCCACTTTTCACATGGCAGGAACTGGGGAAAAGATAACAGCAGTGTAAAGGAGCGGGTTGGAAGTCACGCTGTTGGTGCTAGAACGAAAGGGACTGTGGAGGCTGGAAAATTGGATGTATTAGGGTCTCAAAAAGAAACAAATGTGGGAGGTACGTATCAGAAAACTATACGTATAGAGTTTATTCTGATGGAAATTCTGAGACAACAAGCTTTAATACTGGAAAGAATTAACTTTTAGAAAAGACAGTAGGTTTATTTTCTTCTGATGCTTCAAAATTTGAAAATACTTGATCATCTTCTGAATCTAGAAGCGAGTATTGGATATGGATCTGTGTTTGCTTTATTTTAAAAGATGAAGGGACTCCTACAGTTACTATATACATCAATTCAAACATCAGGAAACTTAAATGTATTGGGGAGAAAGGCACATGTTATGGAGATAAAGGAACTACTGCAAATATCACGGAAGTATTGATTTTGCTATCATTTTACAGGTGAGTATTATTAATCCAACGGCTCAATTTTAGTTTCAAATAATGGTAATGCTATTATTGGTGCTAGTAAAACTATAAAATCGACTTTGAACAACAGTTTCTGGATTAAATGAGGCGAAAGTATGCAGGTACTGATTGAGACAGAGTGAACAAATGAAATCTGTATTTATTTGAAAGGCTCTGAAAGGAACAAATGAAGCAACAGGCACGATTACTGCTGATGAAGAGAAGTCAATTGGAATTTATGGGGTAAAATGGAACAAAAACTTCTAAATTAGAAAATGGCACGATCGAAACGACAGTGTTGGGCTTCTTGTAGGAATGCGAGAGGAAGAAAGGTACATATAACAATCTTTCAGGAGGAATTATAAATACTGACGAAAAGAACTCAGCCGGAATTTATGCGTTCTAAAGGATCAACTATTACAATGCAGGCACATATAGTGCTACTGGATCAGCTGGGATTTATGCTAGTGATAGTAAAGTTACAAATGCTTTCAGAGGGGTTATAAATACCAAGAAGGAAAAATCAGCCGAGTTTACGCTATTTTTAATAAAAGGTGTGGATGATATTTACAATTCAGGTATTATAAATGTAGGTTCAACAACTCTCCAACTATCGAAACTAAGGAGTTGGTATTTATGCTGTTAGAAAATAACAAGCATTACAGGAAATGTAAACTATTGGATAATAAAAAACACAGCACAATATAAAGGATCTGATTGGAATGCATGTTCAAAATGATACTGGAGACAGATAATAGAATTATTGTTATTACAAAAGATATAATTTCTTCAAAGTAGTTCTGATGGGAGTGATTGGAATAATGGCAAAATGAGCTAAAGTAACTAATGGCTACTAGTGGTAAGATAGAATTAGTGAAAGAGTTCAGAATTTATGGAACAGATA
>BNJU01004959.1_pt1 | contig 25135 bp, 37 predicted proteins | sample 8539281 | NCBI WGS metagenome assembly BNJU01 (sample SAMD00202456, study PRJDB9452) | human saliva metagenome | isolation source: human saliva | place: Japan
GGTTACGTATTGCTGCTCTTTTCTGGAGACGAGCACAAGCCTGTCAACGTCTTGTCAGGGGGAGAAAAAGTGCGCGTGATGCTTTCAAAACTCATGCTTTTGAAATCAAATGTTCTTGTACTTGACGATCCTACAAATCACTTGGATTTGGAATCTATTTCAAGCTTGAACGATGGATTGAAAAACTTCAAAGAATCAATCATCTTTGCCAGTCACGACCATGAGTTTATTCAAACTCTTGCCAACCATATCATTGTTCTTTCAAAAAATGGTGTCATTGACCGGATTGATGAAACCTATGATGAATTCTTAGAAAACCAAGAAGTTCAAGCAAAAGTTAAAGAACTTTGGAAAGACTAAGAAATCACTCCAAAAAATCAAAAACCCTGGAACCTTTGTTTCAGGGTCTTTCAATAGACTATATGAAATTTAAAAAATATCTATCACACCCCATCATTGTTTACTTTACAGCTTTTTTACTTCCCTTTACAATCTTATTTTTCGTCTACCTCAGTCAGGGTATTTATTGGGGGAGTGAAACTTCTCCTTTATTAGGTGATGGCTTTCATCAATACGTTATTTTCGACGTTACTTTACGAAATATTTTGCACGGGACCGACAGCCTCCTTTACAGCTTTACAAGTGGGCTCGGCTTAAATTTCTACGCTCTTTCCAGCTATTACTTAGGAAGTTTTCTATCTCCCTTTGTCTTCTTCTTTGACAGTTTATCCATGGTTGATTCCGTCTATCTCTTTACACTGATAAAAATAGGCTTGATTGGGTTGTCAACTTATTATTCCATTAAGGGAATCTATCCTAAACTGCAACAATTCTTGATTCTTTCACTGTCAACTTTGTTTGCGTTAATGAGTTTTTCCATCAGTCAGATTGAAATCAAAACCTGGCTCGATGTCTTCATTTTGGCTCCGCTCATTCTCTTAGGTTTACACCGTTTAATGACTCAAAAAGAAGCGAGTTCTCTACTTTACAAGTCTGACTATCCTCTTTATCCAAAAATTATTATTTTTGGATTTATGATGGCTCTCTTCTTGACTTTATGGTATTTTTACTCAGCTTTTCCTGGGACTTTAAAGAAAGAAGATCTTCTTTCTTTGACTTTACAATTGTGTCAATTTTAGCAGGGGTCACTAGCTTGATCATGATTTACCCCACCATATTGGATTTACGAACTCATGGGGAAAACTTTACAAAGATTACAAGAACCTTTACAGAAAATAGTTGGTACTTAGACGTTTTTGCAAAGAATTTAATTGGTAGTTTTGATACAACAAAATATGGGGCTATCCCTATGATCTATGTTGGTCTATTTCCATTCTTACTTGCCTTTCTATTTTTCTTTGTCAAATCGATTCGGTTTCACGTGAAACTAGCTTATTTGACTTTATTAGTCATTCTTATTGCAAGTTTCTATTTACAAGCTCTAGATTTATTCTGGCAAGGTATGCATGCTCCTAATATGTTTCTTCACCGTTATGCCTGGCTTTTTTCATTGACTATTTTGTTCATGGCGGCAGAAGCACTAAATCGGTTAAAAGAAATCAATTGGCAACGACTCTGCCTAACTTTCAGTTTAGTTAGCATTGGATTTATCCTCACCTTTCTCTATCGCAAGCATTATTCTTTCTTGACAAGCAGTCATTTTGTCTTGACACTAGAATTCCTTCTTGTATTCTTTACTGTGACACTTGCCTTTACAGTTCGTAAACTTTCTTATCCAATTTTTTCTGCTGTTATTCTTTTCTTCTGTCTGTTTGAAGTCAGTATAAACAGCTATTATCAGATCGATGGGATTGCAAATGAATGGGTATTTGCAGCTCGTTCTTCTTACCAAGGAAAGATTCCAGCAATTGATAAATTGACATCAAGTTTACAGGATGATCAAGAATTTTACCGAACAGAGATTCTCCAACCTCAAACAGGTAATGACAGCATGAAATACAATTTTAGAGGGATCTCCCAGTTTTCATCTGTCAGAAATACAGATACCAGTTCGACCCTAGACAAACTCGGTTTTAAATCAGATGGAACCAACTTGAACTTGCGCTATCAAAACAATACATTACTAATGGATAGTCTGTTCGGGATCAAATACAATATTTCAGATAGGAATCCCCAAAAGTTTGCTTTTCATAAATTGGAAACGCAAGGAAATCAGACCTTGTATCAAAATGAAAAAGCTCTTTCACTAGCATTTCTAACCGCAAGTCCCTACAAGGATATCCCATTTTCTAATCTAACCTTAGATAACCAAAAGAACTTTCTCAATCATCTAACGGGGCAATCGTTGACTTACTATCAGCGATTACATCCACTGAAAACTGGTGCAGACGATCCTTCTCAAGGACCTCAAAAGGCCAAAGTTGAAGCAGATAGTTTTCTGACTTATGCCAGTATCGAATATGAGCTCTATGTTCAAAACGATAGTCAACTTTATGTAAACCTTCCTTCTTTAGAATTTGAGAATGAAGATTATACCGATGTTGAGATCATTACGAATGGCCAAGTCAACCGCTATACAACAGACAATGTATTTCCATTCTTCACCATTGGTCACTTTACAGCAGGAGAAACTGTTAAGGTTCGAATTGCCTTCCCTGAAAATTCTACAGTAACCTTCCAAAATCCAGAATTTTTTGCTTTGAACCTTCAAGCCTACCAGGAAGCCTTTGAAAGGTTGCACCAACAAGAAGTTCATGTGCAAACCAAAGGAAATACCGTCACTGCAGATTTTACAGCAGACCACCATACAAGTCTCTTTTTCACCCTTCCTTATGATAAAGGGTGGACAGCGACGATCAATAATCAACCTGTCCCTATTCGAAGGGCTCAAAAAGGATTTATGGCTGTTGATGTCCCTAAAGGAAAAGGACAGGTTGTTCTACAGTTCATTCCACATGGGTTAAAAGAAGGAACCATCGCTTTCCTACTCGGAATTCTTTCCTTCGCTTGCTACAATGCTATTCGAAATAAATCTCAATCCTCAAAAAATCAGTAAATTTGCATCATAAAGAGTCCCTTCAGTTGGAAGGGGCTCTTAGAATGTAGACAAACTGTATTATATCCAGCAACCTAAGTGATGCTGAAAAAAATAAAATAATAAACACTGAGCTCGTTAGGCTCATTCAAACATACACTGAAACTTTCCGCTGTGATAAAAGTGTTAGAAACACTAGTGTTTCTAACACTCGGGAGTTTTGAGACCTCAGGCTCAAAACTAAGTCATGGAACTTCTTCGAAGTTCGCTGACGTCCGTACTCACCTAAGGAAAGTTTCAAAGATGACTTTGTCTTTAATCTGAGAGCCCCATCATTTTGAAGGGGCTCTTATTTTAAACAAAAAAAGCATCCCTTAGGATGCTAGTTTAGCTCCGCCAGTAGGACTCGAACCTACGACATCATGATTAACAGTCATGCGCTACTACCAACTGAGCTATGGCGGAATGAGATATAGTCCGTACGGGATTCGAACCCGTGTTACCGCCGTGAAAAGGCGGTGTCTTAACCCCTTGACCAACGGACCATGTCATTAACAGAACATATCCCATTATACCATCGATTCAAAAATTGTCAAGCCTTTTTCTGTATTTTATTTAATAATTCTTCGACCCTTTTCACCTGTGTACGAGAGACGGGGCAAGTTGTCTCCTCTTCTAACATCAAGAGTCTCTTGCGACGATCAAAATTGACAATCATTCTTTGATTGACTAGATAGGACTGATTGGGACTAAAGAAATGATTGTCTACATCTTTTTCAAGTATATCCTTGATAGTCCCTAAAAATTCCTTTTGAAAATTCTTTCCAACAAGTCGCAATTTGTGGGAAACTCCAGTTGTCTCAATGTACAATATATCTCGATATGGAACTCGAATTTCCATATTTTTTTGAAACTATACTCAAAGAAATCAATGATATTTTTTTATTTTTCAATCACATTCTTCTTCAAAGTAGAGAATGCATTCTCGAATTTTTTTCCTTTAAACAAGTTTTTCATTCAAGGTTTTTTTCAATAAATTCGAGAGCTGATACTTTGTAACGATAGGTAATGGTAGCAAATTCCGATTTCGTCGTAATAAAAGCAATGATTGCAAAAGGATTGACCTCGCGAATCATTTGAGCTGCCTTGATGCCAGCTTTTTCATCCCCTTTGATATCAATATCAAGGAAGAAAAGCTGATGAAAAATCACCATTGGTTAGGTATTCCTTTAATTCAGTTATTTTACTGGTGGAAACAATATTTAATCGTAGTCCTTCTTCCTCAGCGATAGCTTTTACATGTTTCTCTACTCTAACTTGTTGAGAAATTTCGTCCTCTAGCAACACAATATTCATCTATCTTCCTTTCTCTCCAATAACTAAGCTCTGCGTAAATTTTCCATTGATCAATTCTGTCTCTAGAAAAATAGCAACATATTCTCCAATAAGCTCTTTTACAATCGCAAGGCCCATTCCTCTACGATCCCCTTTAGTTGAAAATCCCTTTTCATAGAGCTTGTTCCAATTAATCGGTTCCTCAGAAATAGAATTCTTTATGATCAGATGCACTCCATTTCGGCATATTAAAAACCGCTATTTGAACTTCTTTTTCTTGACTCATCTTAGCTGCTTCAATAGCATTATTGACTAAAATTCCGACGGTTCGTACAAGATCCAATAATCTCATGGGAACCTTTTCAATAACGTCTTCTGTTTCAAAAGTTAGTTTGACACCCATTTCCTCTGCATAGATCCATCCCCTACTTAGGATGCTTCTCAAAGCAGAATCTCGAATATTTCCTAGGTCAAATCCTGTATATTCTTCTTTTTGGAGTTGGCCGTAGCATTCTTCAAGAACATCTCTTTGGATTCGTTTAATATCCTCAATATTTTCTTCCTCAATCGCTAAATTTAAGGAAGTGATAATATTTCCAAAATCATGACGAAAACCTTTTAATTCTAAATAGAGGCCTTGAATTTTATTCATATACTGCTCCATTTGGCGCTGTTCAAACCTCTTTTGCTTCAACTCCATTTTCTTTTCATAACGATCTCGAACCGTCTTCATTTGAACCATGGTTCCGATAAACATCAAGAAACAAATCGTTGCTACCATGCTACCAAAAACTATTGAAATGAGCAATATCACTTATCCAATGAGAAGCATTCAATACTAAGGTTAAAAATAAGATAACTAACGATCAATTGTTGGACAAATTTCTTAAAAACCCGCTCTTTAAAAATAGAGAAGATTCACTTCGAGAATAGTAAATATCTTCGTAATGATAAACAATCGATAAAATTGAAATAAGAGTAACAAAAATAATATAGAATAATAAGTTACTATGCTAGTCTCCAGTTATAGACGATAAAATTACTGATAAAAAAATGTATCTGTTGTTTCAAAAGCTAGATAAATAAACAGAGAATATAAAATGGCAAAATAATGATCATATCTACAAAAAGAATCTATAGTATGAGTAGAAAAATATAGGATAAGCTAAAATAAAGAAAGCATATAATAAATCTAAAGTCAAAATATCCTAAAATAAAAGATATCACATGAAGTAAAGTAGAAATAATTAAAAATCTAAAATAGAATTTTGAATGCTTATGTTTTAACTGTCTGATCAATTAATGGATAAGATAAAATCATGGGTAATCCAAATGAGAATAAAAATACACGTAATTTATAGACATTAGTTTTCTACCCTTTAAAAAAAATATTTCAAACTAATTCAGATAAAATTTTTTTGTATGTTTATCCCTCCACAGATTTGTCTGCAATTCTTTTTTTCTGTAAGAACCTTTAAATGTCTTTAGAAACTGTTGATGGATTGTTTTTTTCATAAAAAAATCTCCTTATAATTTATTTGATCATTAAATTATTAAATTTAATATACATAAATTTTAGTAAAAAAATCAAAGACTTTTTTTAACATTTCCGCTATTTGGTTCTATTTTTACAGCTATTTGGAACGAAAAAAATCTAGTTTTTTTGCAATTTTTTTATCCCATCTGTTTAGAAAAATTCTAGTTTTTTTAAAAACTAGTAATAAAAAAACGTGATTTTGTATACAAAATCACGTTTTTTTATTTTTGATCCCAGCAGGATTCGAACCTCGCGACCGTTCGCTTAGAAGGCGAATGCTCTATCCAGCTGAGCTATGAGACCAGATGTCTTCTTATTCTATCAGAAAATAGGAGGAGCGTCAAGATTCATTTATGGTAGGGACTTCCCTGTTGAATCATAAATGCCCGATAGATTTGTTCGATTAAAACAAGCTTCATCAATTGATGGGGAAGGGTTAACTTTCCAAAACTCATAAGTAAATTCGCTCGTTTTTTAACTGCTGGGAGACAAACCTAGGCTCCCTCCAATCACGAAAGGTAATTTCAGAATACCCTCGTACAGTCACCTCTTCTAAGGTTTGACTAAACTTCTCAGATGGAAATTGTTGCCCTTCAATCGCTAAGGCAATCACATACTCACGATCTCCAACTTTTAGCTAATATACGATTTCCTTCTTTTTCAAGGATTTGCTGATTTTCTAAGTCACTGGCCCGATCTGGAGTTTTCTCATCCAGCAATTCTACCATTTCTACCTTCGTAAATCGACTCAAGCGTTTAGTATATTCGGCAATCCCATCTTTTAAATACTTTTCTTTTAATTTTCCAACTGTTACAATCTTAATTTTCATATTCATATTCTAACACAAATGAACTTATACACAAGTCTTCAACAAATAGACTAGCATCTATCTTTCAAAAAATGGCTCTATATTCACGTTTTTCACACTTATACACAGTTTTCCACAACTTGTGGAAAAAATTTCCATTTTAAGTTATAATTAAGAAACTAGGTCTATACTTTTCCATAATTGGAACAATAGGAGAAAACTATGAAACAACCATCAAATTTTCTAAAAAAAATTTTGCAACTTTTACTTGTTCTTGTCATTGGGTTTACTGGAGGAATATTAGGGACCTTGACCTCTTTCCAGTTTACCAGGGGAATTCTACAAATCCTAGCCAAGAAATAAAATCTACCAAAGTTAATCGTGCTTATAAGAATACAACATCAACTAGTGAAGCTGTTGATAAGGTTAAAAATGCTGTTGTTTCTGTTATTACCTATGCTGAAACCTCTGAAAAAGGCTTCATCAATGGAGAAACAGATTCTGATCCAGAAGTAGCTAGTGAAGGTTCAGGTGTTATCTATAAAAAAGATGGTAAAGACGCTTATGTAGTAACCAATGCCCACGTATTAATGGGAGCAACAAAAGCCGATATTCTCTTTGCAGATGGAAATAAAGTTTCTGGAGAAGTTGTTGGTTCTGATACTTTCTCAGATATTGCGGTTGTTAAAATCAGTTCAGATAATGTTACGACCGTGGCTGAATTTGGGGATTCATCTAAGTTGACTGTTGGAGAGACCGCAATCGCTATTGGTAGTCCTTTAGGAACAAAATTTGCCAATTCCGTTACCCAAGGGATTGTCTCTAGTCTCGGACGTACTGTGAAGCTCAAATCAGAAGACGGCCAAAATGTATCTACAAAAGCGTTGCAAACGGATGCTGCAATCAACCCAGGGAATTCTGGCGGTCCTCTTATCAATATTCAGGGACAAGTCATCGGAATCACCTCAAGTAAAATCTCTTCAAATGGCCAAACTGCGGTTGAAGGAATGGGATTTGCAATTCCTGTAAATGATGTACAAAATATTATTGAACATTTAGAAAAAGATGGTAAAGTCATTCGTCCAGCTCTTGGAATTACCATGATGGACCTGGCTAACCTATCCTCTTCTGATCTTAGCCAATTAGACATTCCAAGCAAACTCAAAGGTGGGGTTCTTGTCCGCTCAGTTGAAAATGATATGCCGGCATCCAAATATTTGCGTCGATTAGATATCATTACAAAAATCGATGACACAACCATTGAATCAACTGCAGATTTACAATCTGCCCTCTATTCTCATCAAATTGGTGATAAAATTAAAGTCATTTTCTATAGAGATGGTAAGCAAAAACAGCTACCATTGAGCTGACAAAATCTACAGAAAATCTTGGAAATTAAGTAAATTTACAACAGTGTCAACACACCTTTACGAAATTGTAAAGGTGTGTTATGCTATATACATCATGGAAAAAATTGATATTATTGACGTAAAGCAAATACGAACCAATCCTTTTCAACCTCGTCAAACCTTTGTACAAGAGAAATTAGAAGAACTCGCAGCTTCAATCAAAGAAAATGGATTAATCCAGCCCATTATTGTTCGAAAATCTCCTATTGTTGGTTATGAACTACTTGCTGGAGAAAGACGCTACCGAGCAGCTCAAATGGCTGGTTTCAAAGAAATCCCTGCGATTATAAGAGAATTATCAGATGATGACATGATCAAACAAGCCATTATCGAAAATTTACAAAGGGAAGATTTGAATCCAATTGAAGAGGCTGAATCCTACCAACATCTTATTGATAAAGGGGCTACCCATGAAGAAATTGCACAATTTATGGGAAAATCTCGTCCTTACATCAGCAACATGGTCCGTTTACTTCATCTCTCACCAGCTGTCAAAGAAGCCATCAAAAATGATCAAATTTCACAAGGACATGCCCGCATTTTAGTTCCTTTAAAAGAAGATCTACAAATCTATTGGTTGGAACGAACTCTGAAAGAAGGGCTAAGCGTTCGTAGTTTGGAAGAAAAGGTTGGTCAAAAAAAGAAAACACCTAGTAAAAAAGAGAAAGAACTCTTTTTAGCACAGGAAGAAAACAGATTAAAAAAGATTCTAGGAACCGAAGTAGAAATCCGTCTGACAAAACAAGAAAAAGGTAGTATTCATATTTCATTTAACAACCTTGATGAATACCAACGAATTATTAACAGTCTCAAATGAGGCTGTTATTTTTTATAACACAATTAACAGATTTATCCACTTCTTTAAAACTCCTCCTTACTTGATATTCCTATTTTTTCCTCTCTTATCCCCAACTTGTGGAAAACTTCTACACACATTGGGGAAAACTATTCACATATTGTGGAAAAAACTCTTTTTTATTCCCTTAGAACAAGTTGTGGAAAACTCCCTCCTTTTATGATAAAATAAGAAAAACATAGCAAGTAAAAAATGAATAGGAGGGCGATAAGTGTCAAGAGAAGAAACATTCTGGAATCGTGTGATTGAATTAAGTAAAAAGACATTTAAAAAAGAAATCTTTGACTATTTTGTCCTTACTTCAAGACTCATCAAAGTCGATCAACAAGAAGCCGTTATTTATTTAGATGCAGAAGTAAAGAAATTATTCTGGGAAGAGAATATGACAAAGGTGATTCTGACTGCTGGTTTTGAAATTTATGCAGTAGAATTAACCATTTCCTATCAATTCAATCTTGAAGAAGAGGAAGAAGAAAAGGAGTTTATTCCCCTTTCAGAAATGAATAGAGACTATGCAGTGAGCCATGCTCCGATAGTAGATTTACCTCCTATCCAAACAGGATTAAGAAAGAAATACACCTTTGATAATTTTGTAAGTGGAGATGGAAATCAATGGGCTTTGGCTGCCGCTTTAGCAGTTTCTGAAAACCTTGCTACCACTTATAATCCTTTATTTATCTATGGAGGACCCGGTTTAGGTAAAACGCATTTGCTCAACGCGATTGGGAATCAGATTATGGAAAACTACCCAAATGCTCGAGTAAAATACATCCCAGCAGAATCCTTTATCAATGAATTTTTAGAACGTCTTCGCCTCAATGATATGGATACCTTTAAAAAAACCTATCGAAACTTGGATTTGCTCTTAATTGATGATATTCAATCGCTTGGAGGAAAAAGGTTACAACTCAAGAAGAGTTCTTTAATACCTTTAATGCTCTTTATGGGGATAATAAGCAGATTGTCCTAACTAGCGATCGTAGTCCTGATCATTTAGATAGCTTAGAAGAACGTTTAGTCACGCGCTTTAAGTGGGGCTTGACGCAAAATATTACACCGCCAGATTTTGAAACTCGAATCGCTATTTTGAGAAATAAAATCGAAGACCTGGACTTTACTTTCCCGGATGATACACTCGAATACCTAGCAGGTCAATTTGATTCTAACGTCCGAGACTTAGAGGGTGCGTTGAATGATATCTCTCTCGTGGCAAGAGTTAAAAAAATCAAAGATATTACAATTGATGTCGCAGCTGAAGCCATTCGAGCTCGTAAGAATGAAGCCTTACAAATTACGGTGATTCCTATTGAAAAGATTCAAACAGAAGTTGGAAAATTTTACAATGTCAGTGTCAATGAAATGAAAGGCTCTCGACGAGTTCAAAATATTGTCCTAGCTCGACAAGTAGCTATGTACCTCGCCCGCGAGATGACCGACAATAGTCTTCCTCGTATCGGTCGTGAATTTGGAGGAAAAGACCACACAACGGTCATGCATGCTTATGAAAAAATCAAAGGGGATGATCGAAATTGATGACAATCTCAGACTCGAGATTCAAACCATCAAGAAAAAATTAAAGTAATCCCATGTGGACAATCCTAGAAAAAATTGCTTCTTTTTCCACATGTTGTGAACAAGGAACTTTTCAATTCCTGTCTGGCTTTAGAAGAGTTTTCCACATGTTCCACACACTCTACTATTACTATTAACTTACTAATACTAAAATAATAAAAAGGAGATCTCATGATCAATTTTTTTCTATTAACAAGGCTTATTTTCCTGCAAGCTTTTAAATACGACAAAAAGAGCTATTAGTTCAAAAAAATGCCATTCCTATCTTATCCACTATTAAGATTGATGTCACTTCTGAAGGGATTACCTCATTGGATCAAATGGACAAATTTCAATCGAGTACTTTATTTCTGTTAAAGATGAAAATGCAGGCCTTCTTGTAACAACACCAGGTGCTATTCTTTTAGAAGCAACTTTCTTTATCAATGTTGTGTCCAGTCTACCAGATGTCGTTTTAGATGTGAAAGAAATCGAACAAAAACAAATTGTATTAGTTAGTGGAAAATCAGAAATTACCCTTAAAGGAAAAGATGCAGAACAATATCCTCGCATTCAAGAAATTTCAGCCAGCAACCCTCTAACGCTCCCAATTCAAACTTTGAAGAAAATCATTTCTGAGACAGCTTTTGCAGCAAGTACCCAAGAAAGTCGTCCGATTTTGACAGGAGTTCATTTTGTTCTTTCTGATCACAAGGAATTAAAAACGGTGGCAACGGATTCTCATCGAATGAGTCAAAAAAATATTACCCTTGAAAAAAATGGGGATAACTTTGATGTTGTGATTCCAAGCCGTTCTTTACGCGAATTAACGTCTGTCTTTTCAGATGAGATTGAACAGGTTGAAGTCTTCTTTGCTAATAACCAGATTTTATTTAGAAGTGACAATATCAGTTTCTATACACGCCTGTTGGAAGGAAACTATCCAGATACGGATCGCTTGATTCCAACAGAGTTTAGTTCGGAAGTAACCTTTAAAGTTGCTCATCTTCGCCAAGCCATGGAACGGGCCCGCCTGTTGTCTAATGCTACTCAAAACGGTACTGTTAAATTAGAAATCGCTAGTGGGGTCGTTTCTGCCCACGTCAATTCTCCTGAAGTAGGGCGTGTGAATGAAGAAATTGATACAGAAGCAGTTTCGGGAGATGATTTAAACATCAGCTTTAATCCAACTTATTTGATTGACGCTTTGAAAGCTATTGAAAGTGAAAAAGTCGTCATTCGCTTCATCTCTGCAGTTCGTCCCTTTACATTGGTACCAGCTGAGGAATCTGAACGCTTCATTCAATTAATTACACCAGTTCGGACCACTATGGGCCAAAAAGCTAGCATTGAACAGGCTAGCTTTTTCGTCTTCTATGTTGATGAAAGGAAAATCCATGTATCAGGTCGGTGATTTTGTAGAAATGAAAAAACCCCATGCTTGTACTATTAAAGCAACAGGGAAAAAAGCCAATCGTTGGGAAATTCGGCGAGTAGGAGCAGATATCAAAATTCGTTGTAGTAATTGTGATCATATGGTCATGATGAGCCGTCATGATTTTCGATCAAAAAAATGAAAAAGAGTATGTAAAAAGGTTCAGTCATCTTGGTGACTGAACCTTTTGTATTATTTTTAATTCTTCAAATTTTTCCATCTTTTACTTCTTTGAAGCCATTAGACTTAAAGGTTTTTAAGTGTTGTCTTGTAGCCAATGTAATCAACATTTTTGATTTTTCTTGTGCAAAGCAATTAACTGATTTTTCTTGTAATTCTTTTTAAATCTGCCTTGGTATAATCAATCTTTGTTTTTTCAACGAGATAGTCATCCTTATATTCTGCAGAGTGTGAGAATCCTTTGACATCTTTGAATTTTTTATCGTATTCATCAATAACTTTTTTTAATTGTTCTTTTGGCAATCCTGCTCCTTCGTAGTAAATAACAGTTGTAGAATCTGTACTTAGAATTTTATCACCCTGATATTCAACAATCAAACGAATATCAGTTTTCTTATCTTGGTTAATTAATTGAAGGTACCCTTTTTTTGTACTTTGTCCACAAGCTCCCAGAAGAAATAGGGTAAAGACTGCTAAAAGAGGCAGAAGGATCGATTTAATTGATAGTTTTTTCATGACGAAAACTCCTTTATTATTGTTGGTTTGATTATACCATATTCTTACAGGATTGGACAGGTGACTTTTAGTTTTAAGAGAGAGCATTTTTTCATTATCTTGTGCTTTGAATTATGTTATAATAAAAGGGATTGAAATGTGAACGGAGAAGAAGATAAATGGCTTTAACAGCAGGTATCGTTGGTTTGCCAAACGTTGGTAAATCAACCCTATTCAACGCAATTACAAAGCAGGAGCAGAGGCTGCAAACTATCCCTTTGCGACCATTGATCCAAACGTTGGAATGGTAGAAGTTCCAGATGAACGCCTCCAAAAATTAACGGAAATGATCACTCCTAAGAAGACAGTTCCGACAACCTTTGAATTTACAGATATAGCAGGGATTGTAAAAGGTGCTTCTAAAGGGGAAGGACTTGGTAATAAATTCTTGGCCAATATTCGTGAAGTGGATGCCATTGTCCATGTAGTACGTGCTTTTGATGATGAAAATGTCATGCGGGAGCAAGGTCGTGAAGATGCTTTTGTTGATCCACTAGCAGACATTGATACTATTAACCTAGAGTTGATTTTGGCTGACCTAGAATCTGTGAATAAACGCTATGCGCGTGTGGAAAAGATGGCCCGTACGCAAAAGGACAAGGATTCCGTTGCAGAATTTAATGTCCTCCAAAAGATTAAGCCAGTTCTGGAAGACGGGAAGTCAGCTCGTACCATTGAATTCACAGACGAAGAACAAAAAGTTGTCAAAGGTCTCTTCCTCTTGACCACTAAACCAGTTCTGTATGTAGCGAATGTGGATGAGGATGTCGTTGGAGACCCAGATTCGATCGATTATGTGAAGCAAATTCGTGAATTCGCAGAAACAGAAAATGCAGAGGTAGTGGTGATTTCTGCGCGTGCTGAAGAAGAAATTTCTGAATTAGACGATGAAGATAAAAAAAGAGTTTCTTGAAGCCATTGGTTTGACAGAGTCAGGTGTGGATAAGTTGACTCGTGCAGCTTACCATTTACTTGGACTTGGAACTTACTTCACAGCTGGTGAAAAAGAAGTTCGCGCTTGGACTTTCAAACGTGGTATGAAAGCTCCTCAAGCAGCTGGAATTATCCACTCAGACTTTGAAAAAGGATTTATCCGTGCTGTAACCATGTCTTATGATGATTTGGTCAAATATGGATCTGAAAAGGCTGTAAAAGAAGCAGGACGCTTGCGAGAAGAAGGAAAAGAATATGTCGTTCAAGATGGCGACATCATGGAATTCCGCTTCAATGTATAAAGAAAATAAGTAAATAACCAAAAGGTTGGAAAAAAATTCCAGCCCTTTTGGCTTTTGAAAGGGAAAGTAAATGACAAAATTAATCGTCGGATTGGGAAATCCGGGAGATAAATATGTGGAAACCAAACACAATGTTGGCTTTATGTTAGTGGATCAGCTGGCGAAGTCTCTCAACCTCACTTTTTCACATGATAAGATTTTTCAAGCAGATGTGACCTCCACCTTTATAGATGGAGAAAAGGTATTTTTAGTCAAGCCAACCACTTTTATGAATGAGAGTGGCAAGGCCGTACACGCGCTTTTGACCTATTATGGTTTAGAGGTGGAAGATTTGGTCGTTATTTATGACGACTTGGATATGGAAGTCGGCAAGATTCGTCTTCGTGCCAAAGGATCAGCTGGAGGCCACAACGGAATCAAATCAATTATCAACCATATTGGAACTCAGACCTTTAATCGCATCAAGATTGGAATCGGAAGACCCAAGCATGGCATGTCAGTAGTCCACCATGTCTTAGGGAAATTCGATCAGGATGATTATGCTACCATCCTCCTTGCTATCGACAAGTCAGAAGAAGCCCTTCGTTTTTATTTAAAAGAAGGGCAGTTTGAAAAAACAATGCAACAATACAATGGATAAATATAAGACACTGGTTGATCTATTTCAACAAAATAAAAATATCAGAAAATGGCAACAAGACCAACAAAAAAGAAGTCGCTCTCTTCTACTAGGACTGTCTTCGTCTACAAAAGCTATTACCATGGCGACAGCTGTCGAAGACGGACACAAGGTCTTGGTTTTGACCTCTTCCCAAAATGAAGCAGAACGGCTCGCCAGTGATTTATTGGGTTTATTAGGCGAAGAAAAGGTCTATCTTTTCCTCGGAGATGACAATCCTTTGGCAGAGTTTGTCTTTGCTTCCCAGGAACGGATCTTTTCTCGTCTGGAAGCTCTGGACTTTCTTTTAGCTCCAGAAAAAGAAGGAATCGTTATTGCCAATGTAAGTGGTAGTCGTTTGCTCTTACCTAATCCAAAGACTGTCAGCTCTATGATTCAGTCTTTCTCTGTTGGAGAAGAAAGAAATCTGACAGAATTGAAAGATACCCTACTGGCTATGGGCTATCAAAAGGTTTCACAGGTAAGCCAACAGGGAGAGTTTAGTCTTCGAGGGGGATATTGTAGATCTTTTTGAAGCCAGTCAAGATTTCCCTTATCGCCTGGAATTTTTTGGAGATGAGATTGATGGCATTCGGACCTTTTCTCCAGAGACTCAACGTTCACTAGAAAATCTAGATGCGGTAATAGTTCATCCAGTTAGTGATATGTTACTAACTAAAGATGATTTTCTAAGAGGACAGAAGAATCTAGAAAATCTGATTCAAAAAAGTCCTCATCCAGAGTTCAAATCCTATTTGACTGAGATACTCACAGAAGCGCATCACCAGCGTCTCCATGCAGATAGTCGAAAATTTCTCTCTCTTTTTTATCAGCAAACCTATACTCTCTTTGATTACCTCCCCAAACATGCTCCTCTTTTTTTGGATGATTACCATAAAATCATGGATCAGGAGGCGCGGTTTGATGTAGAAGTTGCTAACCTTTTGACAGAGGACCTACAAAAGAGTCGCTCTTTCGCTGAAGCCCAGTATTTTGCGGACAATAGCGCACTCTTACGCACTTATAAACCAGCTTCTTATTTTTCAAATTTTCAAAAAGGCTTGGGAAATCTGCGATTTGATGCCCTCTATTCTTTTAATCAATACCCCATGCAGGAATTCTTCAGTCAGTTCTCTCTTTTAAAAGATGAAATTGACCGTTTCCCGTAAACAAGACTACACAGTCATTCTTCAGGTGACGAGTAAACAAGGACTCCACCAGTTACAAGAGCACTTGAGAGATTATGGGATTGACCTGGATTATCTTGCACCTGATCAGCTTCATCCAGGGCAGAGCCAGTTGATCATCGGTGGGTTGGCGCGTGGCTTCCACTTTGTGGATGAGAAGATTGTCCTGATTACAGAGACAGAAATCTTCCAGAAAAAGGTTAAACGAAAGATCCGTCGGCAAACTATTTCCAACGCGGAGCGGTTAAAAAACTACAATGAGTTGGAAAAGGGAGACTACGTTGTTCACCAGGTTCATGGAATTGGTCAGTATTTAGGACTAGAAACCATCGAAATTTCTGGTGTCCACCGAGACTATGTCTCCATCCAATATCAAAATGGAGACCGGATTTCATCCCTGTGGATCAAATCCAGATGCTGTCCAAGTATGTTGCGAGTGATGGCAAACCTCTAAAATCAACAAACTCAACGATGGTCGCTTCCAAAAGGCCAAACAAAAGGTTCGTCAGGAAGTAGAGGATATTGCAGATGATCTGATTCAACTCTATGCAGAGCGAAGCCAATTGCAAGGCTTTGCCTTTACTCCAGACGATGAGAACCAAGAAGCTTTTGATCAGGCTTTTCCCTATGTTGAAACAGATGATCAGATTCGCTCGATCCAAGAAATCAAGAAGGATATGGAATCTTCAAGCCCTATGGATCGCCTCTTGGTCGGAGACGTGGGCTTTGGGAAGACAGAAGTTGCTATGCGAGCAGCCTTTAAAGCTGTCAAGGACCACAAACAAGTGGCTGTCTTAGTTCCGACAACAGTCCTAGCTCAACAGCACTATGCTAATTTCAAAGAACGTTTCGAGGCCTTTCCAGTAGAAGTTGATGTCTTGAGTCGTTTCCGGAGTCGTGCTGAGCAAAAAGAAACTTTGGAAAAACTTAAAAAAGGCCAAGTCGATATTTTGATTGGAACCCACCGTCTCTTATCTAAAGATGTGGAATTTGCGGATCTTGGGCTCATCGTAATTGATGAGGAGCAACGATTCGGTGTCAAACACAAGGAAACCCTCAAGGAGTTAAAGAAAAAGGTCGATGTCTTAACCTTAACGGCAACGCCCATCCCTCGGACCCTTCATATGTCTATGTTGGGGATTCGGGATTTGTCCGTTATTGAAACCCCACCGACCAATCGTTATCCTGTTCAAACCTATGTCTTAGAAACCAATCCAACCATTATCCGAGATGCTATTCGTCGGGAGATGGATCGGGGAGGTCAGGTTTATTATCTCTACAACAAGGTAGATACCATTGAGCAAAAGGTTTCAGAGTTACAAGAATTGGTACCGGAAGCCTCTATTGGGTTTGTTCATGGACAGATGAGTGAAGTACGGTTGGAAAACACCTTGATGGACTTCATTGAAGGTGAGTATGATATTTTAGTCACAACCACCATTATTGAAACAGGAGTGGATATTCCCAATGCCAATACCCTCTTTATTGAAAATGCCGACCATATGGGCTTGTCTACCCTTTACCAATTGCGAGGCCGGGTTGGACGAAGCAATCGCATTGCCTATGCTTATTTGATGTACCGGCCGGACAAAACCTTGACAGAAGTTTCTGAAAAGCGTCTTGAAGCTATTAAAGGATTCACTGAATTGGGATCTGGTTTTTAAGATTGCTATGCGAGATTTGTCTATTCGAGGTGCCGGGAATATTTTAGGGCTTCTCAATCTGGTTTTTATCGATTCCGTCGGATTTGAAAATGTATTCACAGTTACTCGAAGCTGCTATTGAGAAGAAACAAGGAAAAGAGAAAAAACGCCAAAAAGGAAATGCGGAGCTCAATCTCCAAATTGATGCCTACATTCCAAGTGATTATATCTCCGATGAACGTCAAAAAATTGAAATTTACAAACGTATTCGAGAAATTCAAGTCCAAGAAGATTATGAACTGTTGCAAGACGAATTGATTGATCGTTTCGGAGAATATCCTGATGTGGTAGCCTATCTCCTAGAAATAGGGTTTATCAAATCTTATCTGGATCAGGTCTTTGTTAAAGTGGTTGATCGAAAAGATAATCAACTAACGGTGAAATTTGAGCCAATTACCAAGCAACTTTTCTTGACTCAAGATTATTTTGCTGCCTTATCAGCAACTAATTTAAAAGCTCGTATTGCAGAAAGCCAAGGATTGATTGAATTAATCTTTGATGTGCGAAATAAAAAAAGACTTCGAAATTTTTAGAAGGCTTTATGACAATTTGGGGAGAAAATTACTGGCCATCAAGCAGGAAAAAAATGGAAAAATCAAGACTAGAAAGAAAGATTTTACTAGGCTCTTTTCTAAAAAAATGGTACAATAATACATTAGAGGTGATACGATGAGATTAGATAAATATTTAAAAAGTTTCCCGCATTATCAAAAAGACGCCCCTGTAGCTAAAGAAGTAGCTGACAAGGGACGCATCAAAGTTAATGGCGTTTTAGCGAAAAGTTCAACCGACTTGAAGGTGAATGACGAAGTCGAAGTTCGCTTTGGAAATAAGCTATTGACAGTAAAAGTGTTGGAAATGTTAGATAGTACCAAAAAAGAAGATGCGTCTAAAATGTATGAAATCATTCGTGAAACAAGGATAGAAGAAGATGCCTAAAAATATTGTACAAATGAATAATCGGTATATTCAAGACGAACATCAGCGTCAGAAATACCAGAATGAGGAGCGAAAAAAACAGAACCGTTTTATGGGTTGGGTTCTCATTTTAATTATTTTATTGTTTATTCTCCCAACTTATAATCTGGCTCAGAGTTACCAGACGCTTCAAAAACGCAAACAACAATACGTTCAATTGCAAGAACAATATCAGCAAACCCTTGAGGAAAAAGAATATCAAAAGGATATCGTAGAGAAATTGAAGGATGACGAATACGCTGCAAAATATGCACGCGCAAAATATTCCTTCTCTAAAGATGGCGAATATATTTATACGATACCTAATTTATTACCGAAATAATGGAAAATATTGTAAAAACTGTTCAACAATTTCTAGAATATTCTGATACAAAATTAGAAGAGTTAGCTAAAAAAAATCAAGCCTTAAAATTGCAAGAAGAAACTCAGGAAAGGAGCAAGGATGAATAAGTTAGTTTATTGGATGATTTCCTACTTTCTTAGTCACCCAACCCTTATCTAATCCATCCCAAGTCCAAGTTCCATTGACTGCTGATTCTTCTTACGCTAGTCAAATAGGGACTCAGGATCATTTCTTTGTCTCCATCCCATCTAACCCGAATGTTTATCAGCCAATCGTGACCTATTCGGATCCAGAATTGAGTCAAAAAATTGGGGAAATCAAGCCTGATACTCCCTTTACTGTTGATCAATTATTTGTGAATGATCAAGGGAAATCTGTTTTTAAATTATCGAATAAACAGTATGTAGTAGCTGATCAAGATCAAATTTACGAAGATTCGATTTTGGAATTAACAGAAGAAAAAAATACCATGTGGCTGACGTCCTCTTTTACAGTTTATGATCAACCCTTGGTAAATGGCGCAAAAAGCAAAAAAACAAGTCTGACTCCTTATAGTAAGGTTGAAATCACCAAGACTGCCAAAACTTTAAAAGGGACCTATCTAGAAATTTCTGGCCAGGGGTGGATTTCAAAAGATGAACTTTCTGCTACAGATAATCGGATAGAAAAAGTCCAAGCAATTCTGAATCAGAAGTACAACAAAGATGGAATTGCAGTTTACGTGAAGCAGGTGGATACTGGAAAGACTGCTGGGATACATGAAGACCAGGAAATGTATTCTGCTAGTATAGCCAAGCTCTTGTATTTGTACTATACTCAAAAAGAGGTAAACGAGAGCCATGTAGATTTACAGACTTCCTTAAAATATACAAAAGAAGTCAATGACTACCCTGGAGCTTATGAACCGGAAGGCAGTGGAAGTATTTCAAAAACACCGGATGATAAGGAATATACCGTTGCTGATTTGATTAACCGGGTGGCCAAAGAATCCGATAATGTTGCGCAAAACATTTTAGGCTATTATGTAACGCACCAATCAGACAAAGAATTTCAAAAGATGACCAATAAGATTGCAGGAAAAACGTGGAATGTAGAAACTAGAATGGCATCTCCAAAAATGGCGGGAAATGTCATGGAAGCTATCTACCAACAAAATGGTGGAATCATTGATGCTCTGTCAGAGACTCGCTTTGATGATCAACGAATTTCAAAAGATATCCCAGTCAAGGTTGCTCACAAGATTGGAGATGCATATGATTTCCGTCATGATGTCGCTATTGTTTATACAGATTCACCATTTATTTTGGCTATTTTTACGGATCACTCTGATTACGAGACTATCTCAGCAATTGCCAAAGATATTTATGAGGTCTTACAGTAATGAAAGAAAAATTTCTTCAGTTCTGTCAAAAGGAGGGGCTTTTTGAATCTCATCAAAAAGTCCTTTTGGCTTTATCAGGAGGGGTGGACTCCATGACCTTACTGGATTGGCTCTACCATTATCGGCACCAATTAGGAATTGACCTCGTTCTTGCTCATGTCAATCATCACCAACGCATTGAAGCTGACCAAGAAGAAAGAGGAATTCAAGCAATAGCTGATGCAAAACATCTACCGCTGAAGGTTGCCCATTTCTCTGGTCCTTTTTCTGAAAGCCGAGCTAGACAATTCCGCTATGATTTCTTTGAAAAAGTTATGAAAGAAGAAGCTTGTAGCGCTCTCGTCACCGCTCATCATATGGATGATCAGGCAGAAACGATTTTAATGCGTCTGATTCGTGGGAGTCGTCCACGGCATTTAAAAGGTATTCCTTTAAAACAACCATTTGGACAGGGTGTGTTGATCCGTCCCCTCTTACATTTCAAAAAAAAGGATTTTCCAGAAATTTTTCATTTCGAGGATAAGAGCAACCGGTCCTTGGACTATTTCCGTAACCGTATCCGTCATCGTTTTCTCCCACTCTTAGAAAAAGAAAACCCCCAAGTGACGAGTGCTTTGGTCAACTTAGGAGAAGATCTCAGTCATTGGCACCAGGCTTTAAAAGAGTTGACCAAAGATTTGAATCCACAAGATGTGACACAGTTTCAAAAGCAATCACCAGCTGTTCAGATTTATTTGCTGGAAGAGTATCTAGCTAGTTTTCCAGATTTGCAATTGAGTCGGGTACAATTTGAACAATTACATAGAATAGTAGTGACCAAGTCCAATACGCAACAAGTTCTAAAGAATGGTTATGAACTTTACAAAGATTATCACTATTTTGAAATTCGGAAAATCAGTCGTAGGATGGATGACCGAATGTCAGAAGATTTGTTACAATTTGGAACCATAAAGACAGTAGGTGCTTATCGCTTTTTATTTGGAGTAGAACCAAGCGATTCATATATGGAGGCTATCCCACTTCCAAACAACCATCCAGTTTCTCTTCGCCCCCGTAAAAGGGGAGATCGTATTCTGATAAACGGTCACCATAGAAAAAGTTAGCAGATTGTTGATTAACCAAAAAATCCCTTTAGATCAACGAAACAATCTGGTGGTTTTAGAACAAGATAAACAAATACTGGCTATTCCTGAAATTGCGATCAGTGATTTGAGTAAGGAATTAAAAATGGTATAATGAAGGATACAATTTATATCCAGAAAATAGATAGGTAAAAAAGATGTTAGAACAAGATATCAAAAAGATACTCATTTCCCACGATGAAATCGTGACTGCAGCACGTGAACTTGGTCAAAAACTGACAGAAGATTACCAAGGGAAAAATCCGATTTTAGTAGGAATTTTAAAAGGGTCAGTCCCATTTATGGCGGAATTGATCAAACATATTGATACGCATATTGAGTTGGATTTTATGCTGGTGTCTAGTTATCATGGTGGAACATCAAGCTCAGGCGTGATTAATATCATCAAAGATATAGACCAAGACATTAAGGACCGAGATATTCTCTTTGTTGAAGATATCATTGATACTGGTAAAACTCTTAAGAGTTTGAAAGAATTGTTTGAAGGACGTCAACCAGCATCTGTTAAAATTGCTACCTTGTTAGATAAACCTGAAGGACGCTTGGTTGAGATTGAAGCAGATTACACTTGCTTTACCATTCCAAACGAGTTTGTTGTGGGCTATGGTTTAGACTACGATGAAAACTATCGAAACCTTCCTTATATCGGAGTATTGAAAGAAGAAGTGTATTCAAAATAGAGGAAACTAGATGAAAAATAACAAAAACAATGGTTTTGTCCGAAATCCTTTTCTGTACTTATTGATTATTGTAGCTGCTGTTACAGGTTTTCAGTATTTCTTTGCTGGAAATAGTATCGGACAAAGTCAGCAGATCAATTATACAGAATTGGTAAAAGAGCTTAAATCAGACAACGTCAAGGAAATTAACTACCAGCCAAACGGTAGTGTCATTGAAATTTCCGGTACTTATAACAAAGCAAAAACCAGCAAGGATGATACAGGGGTTCAATTTTTCACTTCCAAGTCCAAGTAAGGTGACTCGCTTCACGAGTGTGATTTTACCGTCTGATTTGACTGTTCAAGAATTACAAAACTTAGCATCCGAACATAAGGCTGACATCACTATTAAACGGGAAAGCTCAAGTGGAATGTGGATTACCATTCTGACTTCAATCGTTCCCTTTGTGATTGTCATGTTCTTCTTCTTCTCCATGATGAATCAAGGTGGTAGCGGTGGCGCCCGCGGTGCTATGAATTTCGGCCGTAACAAAGCGCGTGCTACCAATAAAGAAGATATCAAGGTTCGTTTTTCAGATGTAGCAGGGGCTGAAGAAGAAAAACAAGAACTCGTTGAAGTGGTTGAATTCTTAAAAGATCCAAAAACGCTTTACAAAATTGGGTGCCCGTATCCCAGCAGGTGTTCTTCTTGAAGGCCCTCCGGGAACTGGTAAAACCCTTCTAGCAAAAGCAGTAGCAGGTGAAGCCGGAGTACCATTCTTCAGTATTTCAGGTTCTGACTTTGTTGAAATGTTTGTCGGTGTCGGTGCAAGCCGGGTTCGTTCTCTATTTGAAGATGCCAAAAAAGCAGCACCAGCCATTATCTTTATCGATGAGATCGATGCTGTTGGACGTCAACGGGGAGTTGGCCTTGGTGGGGGAAATGATGAACGGGAACAAACCCTCAACCAGCTCTTGATTGAGATGGATGGTTTTGAAGGAAACGAAGGCATCATCGTGATTGCAGCCACTAACCGTTCAGATGTATTGGACCCAGCCCTCCTTCGTCCAGGTCGTTTTGACCGGAAGGTTTTAGTTGGCCGTCCAGATGTAAAAGGACGTGAAGCTATCTTGCGTGTCCATGCTAAAAACAAACCATTAGCCAAAGATGTCGACTTGAAACTAGTTGCCCAACAAACACCGGGATTTGTTGGAGCGGATCTTGAAAATGTCTTAAACGAAGCAGCTCTGGTAGCGGCTCGTCGCAATAAGAAGGTTATTGATGCATCTGATATTGATGAAGCAGAAGACCGTGTGATTGCTGGTCCATCTAAGAAAGACAGAACAGTTTCTCAAAAGGAACGTGAATTGGTTGCTTACCATGAGGCAGGGCATACCATTGTTGGTTTAGTCTTATCTAATGCTCGTGTTGTTCACAAGGTGACCATCGTTCCACGTGGACGTGCTGGTGGTTATATGATTGCTCTTCCAAAAGAAGACCAAATGCTTCTTTCTAAAGAAGATATGAAAGAACAATTGGCTGGATTGATGGGGGGACGTGTTGCAGAAGAAATTATCTTCAACGTTCAAACCACAGGGAGCTTCTAATGACTTTGAGCAAGCGACCCAAATGGCGCGTGCTATGGTAACGGAATATGGAATGAGTGAAAAACTTGGTCCAGTTCAATACGAAGGCAACCATGCTATGTTTGGAGCTCAAACGACTCAAAAATTCATTTCAGAGCAAACAGCATATGAAATTGATGAAGAAGTAAGAAGTCTTTTGAATGAAGCTCGCAATAAAGCAGCTGAAATCATCCAGAACAATCGTGAGACCCACAAATTGATTGCAGAAGCCTTGTTGAAATACGAAACCTTGGACAGTGTTCAAATTAAGTCATTGTATGAAACAGGTAAAATGCCAGAAGATACTGATTTAGAATTAGAAAAAGAATCTAAACCATTATCTTATGAAGAAATTAAATCTAAAATGGAAGAAAATAAGTAATAAACTCTATAGTCTTCTAAAGCTTTTAGAAGGAGCCGAAAATTTCGGCTCCTCAGATTGAAGATAAAGTCTTCTAAAAACTTTCCTTAGGTGAGATCGGACGTCAGCGAACTTCTAAGAAGTTCCATGACTAATTATTGAGCCTAAGGTCTCAATAATTCCGAGTGCCTGAAACTATTACGTTTCAGGCACTTTTCTCACGGCGGAAAAGTTTCTAATCTTCCTAAATGACTAAAAATAAAAGTAATTTTTTGAAAAGCATCTTGCTTTTTTATGTAAAACAATAGTTTGTCTACATTCAAGGGAGCCGAAATTTCGGCTCTTTTTTTTCAAAAAAGTGTTGACAGATGAAAATGAACTGATATAATAGATTACGTTGTAAAAATGGTCCGTTGGTCAAGGGGTTAAGACACCGCCTTTTCACGGCGGTAACACGGGTTCGAATCCCGTACGGACTATCGCAAAAGTTGTTACATTGGTAGCAACTTTTTTTGTTTGATAAAACCATTATTCTGACATTCTTATCAAAATAATGACCAATTAGAATAAGAAAAGATCCCAAATAGAAAATAAGCACAAATAAATCAAAACCTCCTTTAAAATGAAGACTAGTTAGAAAGGAGGTCCAATGAACTTTAAAAAATCATATGAAAAAGTAAAATGGATAGTATGGAAATGTGAAAAGGAATTTTATATTCATCTTTGGGATCACGCAGATTGGGAACAAGAGGGAAGACTAGTGCTGTATGAGTTACAAATAAGTAATCCGGAGGTAGAAGAAAATGAAGAAATTTTATTAACCTACTTCAAAACAAAGTTTCGTAACCATATAAAAGATAAAGTTAGAAAACAAGAGAGTGATAAAAGGAAAGTTAAATAAGGTACCCTTATACAGAGATTGGTGAAATTAGTCATCGACTTCGATCAAAAAGAACTCTTTTTGGATGAACTAGTCCTATTAAGAGGAGCCCTGAAAAGAATTCCGAGAAAAACCTAACCGATCAAGAAAAAAAGAAGACTATGATAAACTTCTGATGAATCAACGTTTTTTTCTGGACGAGCAAAAGATGCGGAGAAGACTCAGAGAATACTTGAAAGATTTCAAGGATCATCATTTATGAAAAAAAGGATGTAAAAAGCATCCTTTTTCATAAAAAAATAAAAAAATTTTAAAAAAAA
>BNJU01002293.1_pt1 | contig 25123 bp, 31 predicted proteins | sample 8539281 | NCBI WGS metagenome assembly BNJU01 (sample SAMD00202456, study PRJDB9452) | human saliva metagenome | isolation source: human saliva | place: Japan
AAATGTAAATGAATGAATTTTTGCACACACACACAACACACACACATACACACACACACACACACACACACACATGCCGCCGCGCGCGCGCGCGCGCGCGCGCGCGACAACTGTGATGACACATCATCAGCGCGCGCGCAGGCCACCAGAATCATCCAATAGCTTCACGTTTTCCTCTCGAACACCATTGTCGTACAACACCCGCAATATACATAAGCAGGTTGCCTACACCCAAAATATTGCTATCATTCACAGTGATATGTCTATCGGTGTGTGTGTGTGTATTAAGGTGTTTTAGTTCGTCTATCACCTTATTTACATCGTGTGTGATGGCAGGCCTGTGATTTCCAAGATGAAATCTAACCATCAGGGATTTGTTTTTGCAAAGGTCAGTCTTCAAACCTGAGGCAACCAACAGTTTATCGATTAAACTGCACCAGCATAACAACGCGATTAGTTTTCATAAGGGCGAGCTTTAAAATTTCCCACACACCAATTGTATACATCATCTAGTTTACGCCGCCAGCTCACATGAACATCGCGCTGAGCGATGCCATAACCATATCCAGCAGAAGTCAGAGCAACGTCCTCAATCTCGCGCGAATATTCCGCCACAGGAACTTCACCATCTGCCGCCAACGAAGAAGGCAAAGAATGTTCCACAACCAGAGAAACCAAAGGGTACAGGACCACAGTAACAGATCATAAGAAGAACCACGTTATCAGAGCCTGTCTCAAAACCAGTGTCATAAAACCAGACGAGCAGCAATGCAGCCAATATTGAAAAGACAGTTCAAAACCTAGGTCCTTAACTAATTCTTCAAGGCCTCGTTCACCTTCGTCAAAGGTAGATACCATTTCCACCGAAGGGAATTCCCACATGGACCGTAATAACCCACGATTCGGGCGTTTATGCAATAGGTAGTAGTCTTCGTATTGCAAGATACCTACAAATAGAGGCACCTCTACAACCTTCGTTTTCTTGATGCGCACAGGTAATTTGTCCGTATCCTTATGTTGGTATGCTTCGCACATGTTTACAATAGGGCATTCCCCACAGCGCGGAGTTTTTGGAATGCACACAGCAGAGCCAAAATCCATTAAGGCTTGGTTAAAATCGCCAGGTCGATCGTGAGGTAATGTTTCCTCTACAATAGCAGTTATAGCCTTCTTGCCTTTAGTGCTCAAAATATCATCAAAGATGCGATATAAACGAGCGTAAATGCGCAGCACATTGCCGTCTACAGCTACCTCTGGTTCGTTGTACGCCATGGATAGCACGGCCCCAGCCGTATAAGATCCTACGCCCTTCAAGGACTCCATAGTCTTGCGGTCACGGGGCACAATACCACCGTAGTTTTCCACGACGTCCTTTACGCCAAGGCGCAAGTTACGAGCACGGCTATAGTAACCAAGCCCCTGCCAAGCGTGAACCACCTCATCCTCAGAGGCCTTTGCTAGGTCCTCTAAAGTTGGGAATAATCGCATCCAGTTATCATAATAAGGCTTCATCGCCTCAATGCGTGTCTGCTGGCTCATCACCTCAGAAACCCAAACCTTATAAGGGTCTCCACAATCACGCCACGGCAAATCCCGCTTATTCACATCATACCACGCCAATAGCTGTGGTACCCACTTGGGGCTCTTTTTATCAGTCATATTACCTCAAAATATTATAAACTTAAGACTCTAGTACCACGTTCATGACTATAGACATATCACAAGCATATTGCATATATGTTGCAGCCAATAAGGTACAGATTATCCATTAATATACAGATCAATGCGCGCCAAGTGTTCGCTTTCAAGAACGGTATCCACAGTGGTCAGATCCATCTTATCTACCGTACTGTTGTCTCGGCCAAATACGATAGGCCCTTTTAACTTCTTGCCTTCTAGCAGCATTGGCAACCATTGGCGGTCACCATCCCACATGTGCTCATAGGGAATTTCATCGATCGTTAGCCAATGAGGTTCCATTTCGTCTGTTTCCTCTACATTGCCTGTGAAAGTACGCAAAAAGTATACATAACCTACATGGGTTAAGCTTCATCAAAAGGAAATTGAAAATCAAAAGCAGCCACACATTCTAAATCTTCCGGGCGACCATGAAGTCCAGATTCCTCAAATAATTCGCGAATAGCACAGTCTCGAAAGCTTTCACCAGCCTCGAGTTTACCGCCAAATCCATTATATTTATCAGCCCCGAAACCACGTTTCTTACAACCTAGCAATATGCGATTTTGTTCATCAATAGGAAATACGAGCGTCGTCGGTTTCATAAGGCCTCCTTAATCGTTAAAATAATACCCTATTATTATACCATTATTTCATGTACGAATGGGCTAATTATGGTATGATTAAGAGTATAGATTTTCTTATACGGAAGGAGGCACATGATGAATAAACCACTACGATTTAACATCGCACTAGGGCGCACAAAGCCTGTAAATATTCGCAACGAAGAAGTGCGCTGCCCCTTCTGTGATCGTTCAAAATTAACGGATATTCTAGATACATCAGGTCATATCATATGGCTCATGAACAAATATCCTGTATTAGATAAAACATGGCCAACAGTTATTATCGAAACGGAAACGGACGAAGGTGAATTTTCTACATTGCCTGCTGATGAAGCGGCTCGTATTCTCCAATTTGGCCTTGATAAATGGCGTGAAACACGAGAACGGAAAGAGTTCAAATCAGTACTATTCTTCAAAAATCATGGATACATGTCTGGCGGTTCCATCCGCCACCCTCACAGCCAAATTATAGGCCTTGAAGATTACGATTACCACGAAGATATTACAGCTCAAAATATGGAAGGCTGGCTCTTGCACGAAGATCAAGATGTGCGCATCACCTTGTCTACTCAGCCTATCATTGGTTTCTTCGAGTACAACATTCGATTCAAACCAGATGCGCCCGTTCGTTCTGTAGCCGTCCGATTGCAACAAGTGCTACGTTATGTTTTGCGTAGCATCGCTAATTACAGTCAGTCTTATAACTATTTTGTATATAATCTTGAAGACGGTTACGACTATATCAAGGTAGTAGCCCGTTATGTCACAACACCACTTTACGTAGGTTACAAAATTCCTCAAACTTGCGACGAGGAACGAGCTGCAAAAATCATTCAAGACATTGCGCCGTACTTCCACGCCTCCAAATAGTTTGATTATACAAATTTTGTCTAAATAATTTTGTTATATATTTGAAAGGATGTTTATGAAAGTATTTGCCATCGGCGACCTCCATCTATCTGGCAATCCTCCTACAAAGCCGATGGATATTTTTGGTCCTCACTGGGATAATCACTGGAGCCGCATCAAAGAAGATTGGATGGCCCGTGTGACAGATGATGACATCGTCTTTCTCGTAGGTGACATGAGTTGGGCCCTTCGCCTTAATGAAGCAGCTTGCGATTTACAAGAAATTGCATCCATGCCCGGCAAAAAGTATATGATTCGCGGTAACCACGACTACTGGTGGGCCTCCGCTAACAAGATGAGAAACCTCATGGGCGATGCTATCACCTTTTTACAAGGCCATGGTACAGCAGAACTCATTCAAACAGAAGAAGGCCCTCGCATTATTGCCTTTGGTGGAACACGCGCCTACCTCTGCCCTGGAGACTCCCATTTCATACCAGAAACAGACCAATCCATTTACGATAGAGAACTGATGCGTACCGAAGCAGCGCTGCAAGAAATGGATGCAGCTGTGAAATCACTGATAGAAGAAATCACAGCTAAAACTAAAGAGGATACAACAGGTTCTGAAATGACAGAGCCATTAATAATAGACATACACAACACACCAGTAACAAAATTGTTATTGTTGCACTATCCTCCGCTCAATGAGTCCAACACTCCTTCAGGCTTTACAGCACTCATGGAGACATACAATGTAGATACTTGTATCTTTGGTCATTTACACGATCAAATATCCTTTAAGCGCATTCCAAAGGAATTTGGTTCTACTAAATTAGAGCTAGTGTCTGCAGATTACCTAGACTTTAGACTGAAAGAAATTATGTAAGGAGAGACCATGAGTCGCATTCATAAAGAACATTTACAAGCGGGATATATCTTTGGTGATACTATCAACCAAGAATATATTTACTTGCCCTCTGGTGAGGTAGGCACTGACCATCCTTTGGCTGTCCTCGAAACACCGACAAAGCGTGAGGACATTACGTTGGACGAAGCAGTCCACATGATTGACACCCTTACATTAAAACGTTGTAGCCATCCTACACTAGGGAAAAAATCATTTTAATAATATAATGGCATTAACAAATTAAGCTGGTAGATATCTACCAGCTTTTTGTATGGACTTATACAATTTTTAGATGTTCCATAAAAGGATTATCCCAAGAATCCACCATGCCCCATGCGAATGCAGTCTTCTTTAGTAATTTCATCATTTGCTACGAGGCGTGGCAAAATTTCATCAAATGCCGTTGGTTTGCTAAATAATACGCCACCCGGAACGCCAAGAATCGGTGTACCATCTGCACAGTACGCAATACAAACCATAGAACCTGGCAATACAGGTAATCCGTATGTCACTACGCGATCTGCATAACGTTTAATGGCCCCTGGTGTTAAATCGTCAGGGTCAACGCTCATGCCGCCGGTACAAAAAATAATGTCAGCACCAGCTGCTTTTACCTTGTCGATGGCCGCCACAATATCGTCTGTATTATCCGTTACGATTTCATGGGCTACTTTATTTACACCAAACTCTGCACAACGTTCCTCAATGATTGGGGTGAAAGCATCTTTAATGCGGCCTTCAAATACTTCGGAACCTGTAGTAACAATGCCCATTGTTTTGCGTACAAATGGTTTTACATTAAGTAAAGGCTTGCCATTAGCAATTTTCTTTGCATCCTCCACTTGTTGTTCCTCTAATAACAATGGAATACAACGCATGCCCGCTAATTTATCGCCTACTTTCACCGGTGTATTATTAAATCTCGTTACAATAGTAAGCTCGCCAATACTATTAATAGCATGTAAGCGATCCACATCAACTTTAAAGAGACCGTCTACGTCCGCAATAGCTTCGATTTTACCTTGCGCCATAGGTCCAGCGTGCATATTTTCGCCACCTGCCATATTGTACAAAGCACGTGCCACGTCCTCTTCGTGCAAGAATCCTTCATCCTCAGGTTCCATCACAAAGATATGCTCTTTACCAAGGTCTAGTAATTTCGGAATATCCTCTTCCGTAATAACATGGCCACGACGGAATGGCGTATCTTTCACCTCTCCTATGACAATGCGTACTAAATCATGTATTAATGCATGCCCTACGGCATCTTGTGTTCTAATGGATTTCATAATATCTCCCTTTATAATCTAGAATTCTATGTAATGTATTATACTCAAAATTTTCTTCAAACTTTAAATTCTGAACTCTATATAATGTATGTTCTAACAATTCTATGTATCTTACCAAATAATCATATAAAAATAGATGTATTTATGCTGTAACTCAAGTCACCTTATTCAGTAAGATCAGATTGCACCGAGTATACGCGCAAGTAGCACACCAATCCAGCAAAGGATTAAGCCCCCTACAACTTGTACAGAGCCATAGAATAAAGCTTGTACATAAGACTCAGCCATCATGAGTTGTAACATTTCAAAGGCAAAGGTAGAAAATGTTGTAAATGCACCAAGTCCACCAACAACGAGGAAGAACCTCGCCAACTGCGATAAATCTGGCTTTTGCATATATAGACCTAGTACAAGGCCAATAATGAGGCAACCAATGAGGTTTACTACAACCGTTCCATATGGGAAGGAACTCACCTTTGTCATAACCCATTCGCCAAGAGCCATGCGACACAAAGCACCAACAGCGCCACCAATGGCAACTACAATGTATTTTTCCATATTGCCTCCTATACTTACAGTAGTATCCTACGATTTTCACAATCCGTGTAATTATATGAAATAACCGATAAATATCTAGTTTTCTATATTAGTCAACGACCAACAGTCTCAGTATACTATATTTAGAGAGCAGGGAAAAGAAAGGAATCCCTATGAAACCTGCAACAACACCGTTAACTGAGCTGCGAATAAATACCTACGAAGACCCATTTTTACAACATCAATATGTGTGTTTAGGTCATAAAATTGCCAACATTCGCATATCTCTAAATATGTCCCAACACGAGCTAGCACGCCACGTTGGGATTAGTCGCAGTTATCTGAGTAAGCTAGAGTGTGGCACAGGCATATCCGGCATGTCTTTAGAAATTTTATTTAAAATCGCTCAAGCATTCCAAATTGATGTAGCTCAGCTTGTAAGGTTGCGTATTATAGATTATAAAAGTTGCAATGCTCATCTTACGTCACACTATAAACGATTAGAATTTCTAAGTCATACGAGGAACAGTGCGCTAACTAAAGTTAAGCCAAAAGCTAAGTTAAGCTAATCAAATACAGTGTTAACGCTCGTACAGAAAAAGGCCCCGCCAACGGCGGAGCCTTTCATAAATCATGCCAACAATAGGCATTATACTTCATTAAGTTTTTTTGTGTTGCACTTCAGCATTTGCTTTTTTTGAAGATAAATGCATTATTAATATGCTGACGCATAGCAGTTTCTGCTGCCACTTCATCATGACGCTCAATAGCATCTACGATATGATCATGCTCATCGTCACAATCATGGGTACGCACTGCATTAAAAGAGCTAATGTACATGTCGCGGTTAACGCGTTCACGGAAGCTCGCTAAGTATTCTACAACGCGTTCATTACCAGAATAATGAGCAATCATAGTATGGAAACGACTGTTTACTTCAACGCGTTCTGTAGCTTCTTCAATTTCATGCATTTCTTTACAAATTTCACGCAACTCTTTAATTTGTTCATCAGTCGCATGACGGGCACAAAGTCGTGCACCAAGGCCTTCCATTACTTCACGCACTTGATACAATGCAATAATCTCTTCAGGAGTATCCGCTTTTACAGTAACACCCTTCCAAGGAACAATAACTACGAGATTATCTTTAGCCAATTTACGGAATGCTTCGCGAACAGGTGTAGCACTCACTTGCAATTGTTCTGCAATTTTTACTTCGTTAAGCTTTTCTTGTGGCATCAATTCGCCTGTTAAGATAGCTGTTTTTAATGTTAAATAAACTTGTTCACTAAGTGGTAATCTTTCAATGGAGTCCACAGCGGACAATTTGTATTTATCTTTAGAATCTTGTCGTCCCATTAATATCCCCTAATCTTATATCCCCTCAAATCATTCGTACTTTCAAAGAACGGCTAAAATGAGTATAATATATTGTACGATATATATTGTACGATATATTTTGTATTTTGAATAAATATGTTATATGTGATTTAGTACATATAGTATAATTATAGAGCTCACATCTAAGACTGTCAATTTAACGATAGATAATAGCTATATCTCATTTTTGAAAGTAAGGAAGTTGTACCATGAGCCGTTGTTTAGTTATCATAAATCCTGTATCAGGTGGCGGTGCGGCACGTCGCTATGCCCTCGATTTACAATGGAAATTGAGCACCTTGTTTGAAACGATTGAGGTCAAATTCACTACTGGTGAAGGCGATGCTACACGTTTCGCAAAGGATGCTTGCGAACGCGGATTCGATGCTGTATTCTGCATGGGCGGTGACGGCACCGTAAATGAAACCGTTAACGGTATTGCCCAAGGTGGCTTTAAATCTACCTTTGGTTTCATTCCTGTTGGTACTGTAAACGATATGTCTCGTGCCCTTGGTATTCATCAGAATCCAACACAGGCGATCAAACGTATTGATATCAATCAAACACGTACCATTGATATCGGTCGTTGTAACAACAAATATTTCTGCAATAATATCGCAGCCGGTGTTATTCCAAAGGTAATCGAAGAGGTTACCCCAAAGGAAAAAAGCATCTTGGGCCCTCTAGCCTACTTCTTACGTGCAGGGCAAGCCTTATTTACAACAAAGGACTACACATACCGCATCAAAACAGAGAATGACGATTTTATCTGTAAATCCCCACTCGTTCTTGCATTGCTCACCAATGTAGTATCTAGCTTTGAACGCTTCATGCCGGAAGCATCTGTAGATGATGGTTATATGCGCATCATAATATTCAAGGAATACTTCATCCTCGATATCCTCAGCGTATTACCGCTTATCATTAGTGGTGCCATCTACAACTCCCGTTATACAACAACACTAACTGTGAAAAAGGCTCATATTGAGTTATTATCTAATATCGGTGATTTACCTACTAATATGGATGGCGACCAAGGCCCATCCATGCCGGTAGATATCGAAGTATTGCCACGGGTTCTAAAAGTATTTGCCCCAGCAAAACACAAAAAGAAAAAGGCTTTGAATTTGCCTATACTACCACATATCTAATAAATTGTAGAGAAATCTACAGGACAAAACTATATAACAATCTATAACATAAAAGCTCTCTATTCAAGAATAGAGAGCTTTTTATGTTCATTACCTTATAAGAAATACCTACCTAGCCCCTGCATATTTCTCATGCATAGCACTAAGTTAAGCATAGACTTACAAAACTAGTCTATGATGATAGCATCATGCAAACGGAAGCTATAGATATAACATGCTTTCACAGGCATCCCCGTCAATCGTTGTAATGCCTCTTTGTAGAGATCCATTTGTATTTTATAACGCTTGATGAGGTCTTCCCCAGATTTGACGCGGTCCGTCTTATAATCTACGAGAACCCATTCACCGTCCTCTTCAAAGGCAGTATCGATAATACCTTGAAGGAACAGATTTTCGCCGTCCTCTAAGGTATCGTATACGCGTTTCCCTTCAAAAAGCATACTAAACGGCAATTCACGCTCAATACGCTTCGCATTGATAAGACGCTTTCCAAGGTCAGAACTAAAGAATTTATATAGACTTGTATCGCTTAATAGATTTCGTTCTTCCTCTGTGAAAGTCCCTTTCGTTACAAGTGCATCAAGCTCTTTCGTTAAAGAAGCTTGGGTATACTGCGCAAGAGGTAGCCATTGCATGGCCTCATGCATCAAGGTACCCCATTGAGCCCCTGTCAACACATCCTCTTCGGACTGTAATGCTTGCGGCTTGCGGCCGAATACGGAATTAGCCAATTCGTCGGATGAAACAGTTACATCTGAAGCCTCCGTAATTGGTAAACCAGCAGCATTGATATTCTTCGCCTCAACATTTACAGATGATTTTTGATCTAGCTTAATAGCTTGTCCTAAGATTGCATCTGAAACGGCTCGTTTAGCTCCTGTATCTACCGTTATAATCGGTTCGTTTAGGGTATCAATAGTGCCTGCTTCAAGTTCCCGTTCTTGGAATCGTCGTTTCAATTCGCTGACGGAAATCTTAGCCGTGCGCCGCGTAGCGTCGCTGTACGGATAAGTATAGTTAAAGCGATCTATTATTTCCTGCGGCAGTCCCCACGGAATTAACAGCTTGCAATTCTCGTACCTTATTGATGGTAGTTTCATCGATATCTGCTTTATAATCGAGGTCACCATAGAGAGAGCCATCATGAATTTCCACCTTAATTCGACACTTCTTGTCTGGCAAATCAAAATAGGTCGGCCCTTCGTACTCAATGGCTACACGCAATGGGTTACCACCGTCCAAATGACGAGCAAAGCCCATAATTAACCATTCTAGATACGTATTAGCTTGGGTGATAATATCCGTCGGCAATTGTTGACCTTCTACTGACGCTGCATTTTTAATGAGTTCACCTAAGGTACTCAACTTACCTTAGCATTTTTAAAGCCTTTAAAATAACCTGTCATAATCAGCTTATCTCGTGCCCGTGTTAAGGCTACGTATAGAATCCGTTCTTCCTCTGCTTTGAGGGCCTCTTCCTTTACATCTTTTACATAGAACCACGGCATAGTTGGGAAGGATACCCGAATATCTGGGAAATATCCCTTAAGACCAAGTCCTGCATTCTTATCGATGAGGAGTTCTGAACGAAGGTCTATCATGTTGAATCCCTTTTGCACCCCGGATAAGAATACTACAGGAAACTCAAGGCCCTTACTCTTGTGGATGGTCATGAGGCGTACTACATTATCCGCTTCGCTTACCACATTAGCTAGGGGCATATCTTGGTTACTATCGCGCAAGCTTTCCACAAAGCGTAAAAATCTAAAGAGTCCACGGAAGCCAGAGGCCTCATAGCCTTTTGCTCTGTCGTATAAGGCAAGCACATTCGCACGGCGCACAAGACCATTTGGCATGGCACCTACATAGTTTACATAGTCTTGGGATTCGTAAATATCCCATAGTAAATCGGTCACACCGTGACGACGCGACAAGGTACGCCAACGCTCCATATGTCCAATAAAAGCTAATAAGCGCTCATCTTGAGCCTCTTCTGCATAGGCGGGCATGAGAGACCACAGAGAACCCTTACCAGATAGGCGCAAAGCCCCTAGTTCGTTTGCATCAAGCCCCACAAGACCGGAGTGCAACACCGCAGCCATCGGCAAGTCTTGTTCAGGATTATCTATGATGGATAACAACGCTAGTAAGAGCTGTATTTCTTGTGCTTCAAAGTAGCCATCCCGTTCGTTTACCACCGCAGGAATACCCGCTTGACGCATGGCCTCTACGGCACGAGTGCCCCAACCAGCCAAGGATCTGCGCAAAATAGCAAAGTCACGCCACTCGATTTGACGGAATGTACCATCTGGATTTTGCACCTTCTTCTTAGCACCATGGATTTCCTTAATCTTTTGAATGATGAAATCTAGCTCACGCTCGTTGTTTTCAGGGTCACCCCCTTCGTCCTCGTCGCTTTCACTAGCACTGAGGGTATCCTTACTCACATCGAGGAGCTGCAATTCCACGTCTCCTCCAATCCAATCCTCCGGTGCATCCTCAACGATTCGGCCAGGAATAAGGGATTCCGCCTCCGTATAATTGAGCTCCGCTGCCTCTTCTGTCATAATTTGGTAGAACAAGAAGTTCGTAGCGGCCAAAATATTTTCGTGAGACCGGAAGTTCTTTGCTAGATCGATACGGCGTTCTACCGCATCAGTACCGCCGTAGGTATTGTATTTCTCCATAAATAGAGAACTGTCAGCCATACGGAAGCTATAAATCGCTTGCTTCACGTCCCCTACGTAGAACCGGTTATCGACGCGAGAAATCAAGTTAATAATCGTCTCTTGAACACCATTCGTATCTTGGTATTCGTCGACCATGATTTCTTTGAAAGTATCTTGCAGTTCCTTCGCTACATCGGACGGCTGAGGATCATCCTCTGTACCAGGCTCCACGAGAAGGGCCAAGCATAAATGCTCCAAATCACTAAAGTCCATAATGCCTTGCTCTTGTTTCATGTCGCGATACGCCTTATGGAACGCAATAGTGAGTTCCACTAAACCTTTGATGATTGGATATTGAGCCTTGAACTGCTCTTGCAATGTAGCTTCGGGCACTGTGAATACAGCAGCTTGCATCGCTTTAAGGTCATCTTTATTTTGGGAACCTAAAGATTTAAACTCTGCTTGTAAACTAGGGTCAACCTCTTCTCCAAGTTTATTAAAGCGGTCTTTTATAAAGGTATCCGTATGTTTACAAGCTTCCCCCATATCGTCCCAAGTTTCAGCCCCTGAAAGCATGCCTAGTGCGGCTAGTTGGTTATCATAAATATTTTGCCATTTATGAGGCCCTACTGGATCGAGCAAGATTTGTTCCATCCGTTCTAAGCGCTCGCGAATACGGTCAATAACAGCTACATGTTGATCCCACATATATTGGCCCCATAGAGTATCACTTGGGTTTGCAGTCATAGCCTCTTTATAAGGCTCTAAGGCTTTTCGTAACCAACCGTCAGGATTAGCAAGAGACATAGCGTAGTTATATAAAGACATAATCTTCGCCGTTAAGCCTGCATCCGATTTATCATCACTGAAGAAATCCGCCAATTCATAGATATTATAAAGGCCTTCCTCATAGGATTTAGTTAATAAATCAGCTAATACCTCTTGTTGTAAGAGGGCCATTTCTGCTTCGTTACCGATGCGAGCAGTAGGGTTAATATCGAGCTTGTAAAAAGTAAGACCGAATCACCCATTGGCAGAAGGAGTGCAACGTAGAAATATGAGCAGATGGCAAGAGATTGAGCTGTCGTTCAAGACGCTCTTGCATAGCCGCGTCATCGGTAGATTCCATGGCTTTTCGCCAAAGCAAGACCAATACGAGCGCTCATCTCTTGAGCTGCCGCCTTCGTAAAAGGTTACAACCATGAGCTCTTGAACGGATAACGGGTTATCCATATCTTTTAAACGGGTAATAATACGCTCTACGAGAACTGCCGTCTTTACCTGAGCCAGCTGCTGCAGCGACTAGCAAGGTTTGATTATCTAAGGACGAGTCCTTCGGCGCTATGATGGCAGACTCCTGCTCTGGCGTCCATTTAACACCCATGGTTTTCACCTCCTTCGTTAAGAACCTCTTTCATCCGTTCTAACGCATCATCTTCAGATAAGCCGGACAGATAATTATATCGATTTCGACTAGAGTCAAAACGGCATACAGTATTGTAATCACAGTATGTACAAGGTCTATTCTTATGTAACTGGTAAGGCTGAATTGGGAATTGACCGTCCCCAATGTGGCGACCGATGTCAGCCATTACATGATTGGTGTAACGGCATATCACATTAAATTCGCCTGGATTCTTAACCTTACGTAAGTCATTGCTAGAAATAGTTTGATCCTTTTTCGTTGCAATTGGCACATATGGGCCTTGTTTAAGACCATAGGATAAGAACTTATTATCGATATGCGTCAACAACTCAACATCGTCTGAGAAGTACCCACTATTTCTCCACGCGTCGCTTTCCTTAGCTAAAAATACTGCATCTTCATAAGATATAGGAGCATCAGCAGGAATTTTAGGGTTCTTCACATAGGAATATACCACCGCCGCCGGTGACATGGAGCCACCATGCATTTTGCCATAAGCGGATTCTAAGGCCAATAGATAGGTCATAAGCTGCAATTTAAGGCCATAGTATACATCTTGGGCCGTCATATGTGCGCCGCCCGATTTGTAGTCAATAACCATGCCATAGGTTTGACCATCCCTTGTATATTCATCGATACGGTCAATTTGACCGATAAGGCGTAAATAACGGTCTTCCCCAAGGGGTACGCGAATTGGATCCCAGCCGCCTTGACGGCCAAAATCTTGCTCCAAGTATTTCGTATCAAAATCACTGCGCTTCGACCACTCTACAAGGCGGTCTACCGTCACATGTAATGTTCGTTGTACACGTTGCTCGATTGCTTTTTGGTAGGCATCACTCGTTTCCTCGCCGCCCTGATTTTCTTGTAAAATTTCTTCCGCCACGGAGCGGCACAAGTTATGTTGATCCTCTTCGTTAAGGTCACGCCATTGTTTATTGTTATCTAATAGATAATTACCTAAACGCTCTAAGTTAGCATGAAGGAATGTACCAATTTCAGGAGCACCAAAGGAACGTACACGACGCGGTTCTAGTTTTAAACCATATTGAGCATAGAACTTGAACGGACATTGCTGATATCTCTCTAGACGCGTCACAGAACCAGACATATAGCCTTTAGATAGGAACAATCCATTCACTAAATCCTTTCGTAATGACCGGGTACATCATTATTATCTCGAATACCACGAGACACCTCCCTAAACGAGGACGGTAGGTGTCACTTTCACGAGCCCAGTTATAGAGGCCCCACCACAATAGATTGACCTCATGACCACTAAAGAGGGCGCCCCAGCGCCTCAGACAACAGGGACAAACTCTGTAAAGGTCTCCATACATAGTCCGACTCAGTATCAGGTGCAATGAGAGTGGAATCTCTACCGCCTTATCTACATAACCAAAGGGATTCTAGTCGTTTCACCACGAGGATGGCTCAAGGCCTGTTCCATCTTCACCAGAACTTGCATAGGACAGCGTCAAGGAATCGGATGCCCGCGTCATGGCTAGGTATAATAGGAAATTCTCGTTGAAAGCCTTCGGCAAAGCACCTTCAGCAAGGGTAATGCCAGCCTCCGCTAACTCTTGACGTTCCTTATCCTTGATAAGGCCTTCATCGCCCATGCTTTGTGGGAATACGCCTTGGTTGAGGCCCATGACGAAATACCTTAGGCCACCATTGGCTATAACCACGTTCGATGGTGGTAATCTACCACATGATCCCAGGACGGAGGAATCATAGAGTAATTTACATCGCTCAAGCCCTTCTTCGAGGAGCAACATCATCTCATCCAGGGTCAACACTTCATCCTTCATGACCATAGAGATTTCATCTATGAAAGAAATAACCGCATTGTACATTTGTTCATGGCTGGCTTTAGACTCTTGATCCCCCACCGTTTCAGCGTCTTGTGCCCATTCATAGAGACGCTCAGGCACTTGTAAGGTTTCTAAGAGGCCATACAGCTGCGCACCCCACTCAGCGCCCGTATGACCTTCGCTATGAGCGGCAAAATCAAACCATGGGGATAGAATGTCCATAATGGTTTGCCTTGCTTGGTTGACACGAGCTCTACGCGGTGCATCTACATGACTTTCTTCATCTTGCCCCTCATGGAAGCCTCGTAAATAGGGCCAGCTTTCACGTTCCCATTTATAATGGTCAATACCAAACTCGAGTACATAGTTTTCTAATTCATCTACGGCCTCACGGGTAAGAGGCATCAAGTCTGTTTTAAGCAATAAGAACATACTGTCTCGGCTGTAACTATGGCGTACGATATCAAAGAGAGCCGTCAACAATTCGCCTAATGGATGATTTTTCATAGGCCGCTGGCGGTCGATAAAATGCGGAATGCCATACCGACTGAAGACCTTTTCTAAGGTATCCCCATATGTTTCCGACTCGCGAAGCATGATACATACATCGCGGTAACGTGCCTCTGGAGAGGATTCTACGTAGGCTAAAATACGGCGAGCCACCGCATCAGCTTCCCGTTCTCGGTTGTAACCACGAATGAGTGGAACAGTAGAATCTGTAGAATTTTGCTTACTAGGACTAGTAAAGTAATTAGCTTCTAATTCTTGTACGATTTGAGGGCCCCGTTTCCCGTCAAAACCAACCCAATTAATACTAGACCCATAACGAGCCACTAAAGTATCGTAAATCTCTAAAGGACGGCTAAAGAGATGTTCCCCTCGACGTGCAATATGTAAAGCCTTTGGAGCCATTGGCAAGTCGATGGTAATAACCGCTTCCTTAGCCAAATCAAACAAGGTATAAATCAACTCGTAGTGTGTAGGGTGTAAACCAATGGAAAGCCATCGATAAAGACGTGGCTATTTTTCCATCAGAGGAGATTGAGGCAAAAGCCTCAACGATTTCCATGATAGGGATCGATGTCGCGCTCCCATGACGACTGATTTCCTCTTCATAGGCAGCCATACAAATGGCAAGTTCCTGCAATTTCTTTTTGTAATACTTTATTTTTAACGGACTCAGCCCCACGTTCAAGGTCATCAGGACCTACGCGGAACGCACGGAACTCAGAAAAGAGCTGTTGCAATACAGAAGAAAACTCAGGACGTTTAGTAGCCTGTTCTAATAGACCTAGCTCCTTTTTTTTCCGCTTCATAACAAGGCGCAACAACATAGACCGGCCAAAGCTAGATAAGCTTGATTGACCGGCCCCTTTGGAGCCTATGGATTGATATACTTGGTACCCCAAACGACCAAAGCCTACGACACGAACCGTAGTAAAGCCGTTTTCAGGCATAAATTCAGCAAGTTCCCGCTCCACCCGATACGTAGCTGGTTCAGGAACGAGTAAGATTATAGGTTCCCCTGGACAATCGGTCATCACTTGACGTATCCGTTCATATACGGCACGTGTCTTGCCTGATCCTGCTCGTCCATAATAGACGCTAATATTCATGAGACCTCCCTAGTGAAACTTTCACCATCTCAGATTTATATAATTCGCAAATTTCATCTTATTTATATATTTCTTGTTCTTAGGTATAGCCTAAAACTATTTTTCGATATAATAATATTACTATACGTAAATATTATTATATAGTAATATGACATTCTGTGCTTAATTCTGGGGTAATTTAAGCTAATTGTACAATATTTGACTCATCTGATTATATTTGTTTATAATTAAGAAAAAATTTATATTTTATTTACAATTAACAGAATTTCATATATAATACATGTTAGTATTTGTGTTAGTTTGTAAAATCATGTATTTAGGAGTGAACTATTATGAACAAAAAACATTTAGCAGCTGCTTTCGCAGTATTTGCAGCTACAACTATGTCTTTCTCTGCTTTTGCAGCATCTGTTGATGCTAATGCACGTGCTTACGAACGCGCTGCAGCTGAGCAATATACTTACGCTGCACCTCAAGCGGCTACACCAGCTACCAATCTGGTTATGTAACAAGTGCACCACGCCCTGGTTACAAACCATTGCCAGCGGTACCTTACACAGCAGGTGACATGGCTCAACAAATGCCTGTATCCAAAGAATTGGGTGATCCAATCTTCGTAGCACCTCAAACAACAGCTGTAGGTCTTCAAATTATGGACCCTATCGCACCTAGCTACCAACCTGTATACCAAGAAACTGTAACTTCCGTAACAGCTAATGGCAACGGCAGTGCATACGTTTCCCGTTATAAAACTAACCAATTAAACGCATTCGACTTGTTGTTGAACGGCAAATCCTATACTTACGACTTGCCTGCATACACTAACGGCTACCAAGTGAAAACTGCTAGCTCCTACAACCGTGCTGGCGACGGCGTTGCAAATGTATTCTCTACAAACGTAATCACTGAAGCAGTTGTAAACAACAACTCCTTGCGTATCACTGTTAACATGACCCAACCAACAGCTGTAGCAGCTGCTAAATTGCGTTCCATGCAACAAACTGGTCAAGTAGCAGGTGGTGAAGTAGCTGCATTGTTCGCTTACAATGAAAGCTATGATGGTGTAAAACAAGCTGCTCAATATGACGTATTCAACAACGGCAACCGTTACATCGTTGTTAAAATCCGGTGCTGTAACAGTTCCAAATGGTGCACAACACCCTTACGCAACTGCATTGTTCGCAGTAACTGACGACACTGTAGCTGCTGTAACGGTATCTGGCAACACTGCTGATGCTTACGATTTAGTTAAAAGGTACTGCATACGCAATTGCACAATCTGCTCGCGTATCTAACGCACGTACTCGCTAATTCTAACTATAATTCGTTACGAATTAACTATAACGTAAGTCTATAAAGCTTTCACATGAAAGAAAGACTATAAATCACTAAAGCCCCGAATGAGATATCTCATTCGGGGCTTTTTATAATCTTATCAATTGAATTCTTTTTTTATGCATCTTACCAATTGAATTCTTAGATTTTATAAAATCGATAATCTTGTAAAATACTTTCTAACGCTTTATACGCCATCAAACGATAGCCCTCAGCTGCATTGGGATGTACTTCACCGGCAAAGACAATTTGTCGATTTGATCCGCTTCGTATAATGATGTATGAAAAGTCTATAACCTTTCAAATCATGCTCTGCAGTATAGCTTTTCAATTGTTCATTGACCTCTCGTACCACAAAGTGTCGAGTCCATCCATATCACTATCGATTTGTGTTTCTAAACCAATAATAACCTTCCCCTTTGTGCTCGCTAGTTCAATAGCTTTCACCAAGGTCTTGAACACATATGCACTATCTCGACCTTGTAAGATATCATTAGTACCACACATTAAGAAGATATGACGCGTGGAATCAGCTACAGCTGTAGGTAGCCCAGTTTTTCAATGTTATAAATCATGCCCTGAACGGAGCATCCGTCTTCACCCATAATTTGTAAAATGTACACCCTCTATAGATGCATCACAAATTTCAACCCAACCTTGTCCTATAAGGCACATCATAGCCACGGGTAATGCTATCGCTAAAACAGATAATTTCCATATCTCAGACCTCCTGTACTATGCATTAATCATATAACAAAATGACAATTATATACAATATACATATTATAGATTTTTATATGCACTTTTTATAGAATTACACTGCTTTGACTATGGTATACTAATTTCCACATAAGAGAGGTCAAAGATGAGAAAACTATATCCCTTTTTAATACTAGCATTAGCAACATTACAAATCAGCTAGTGCAATTTCACAATATGAATTAGAGAACAAGCCTACTCAATACCAAGTTGCGTATAATAGCCCCTTCGGAGACTGTGTATATCGACTTGAGTACCACTTAGCCCTAGCACAGTCAGGTCCCGACGATATAATACGCTTCACGCTCGTACGATTAGTCTCTATAAAACAAAGCAAAACTATTGCTGATTATTCAACTAATTATACATACCATCGTGGTAACACATCTAAAAGATATTTACCTCATGGATTGGCATGTAGCACTCAGCGAAATTCTACCAAGTAAATGGCGCACTCATAGGAACTGCTAATAATCAGCGTTCTGTTTCTATCCACAGGTGCTCACGTCGCTACAAAGGGTCTCCCTGTAGCTGAAATAGGTCAATTTATTTTACATAATGCATTGGAATTGGAGCGTATTACCTATACATCTAAGAACCCATACGTACCACCTCGTCCATATAAACCATGAGTACACCGGCTCCAACAGAAGATAAGCCATTATTTGGGTTCAACCACCAGAAGGTGTCTATAAACCGCTAAACCAATTAGAATCTCCTATACATCTAATCAACCACGGCTATTTCCTCTAAATTAGGTATATATGGACCCGTTCTCACCACCGCCTCACAAGGGCCTCGACCTAGTGATTGGATTCTCGACATTCAAAAATCAGGGACTTGCCCGATCCAAATACACCCTATGAGTGATTGGAGACCTCAACCTGATTATCATGCACCACAAAAACCATAGATCAAAAATATAGTTACTCGTAACGTATAAAAAGAGACTGAACTGTCTCTATTTTTGACTACCCCCAAAAATGTGTCCAATTTTTGGGGTGCAATCGACAAACTAATTCAGTCTCTTTTTGTTTCATATTTTTTTGTTTCCATACAATCAGAGGAAACCTATTGTATGATGCTTTCACATTATTTAAGACGTACAAAGAACAATGCAATAGCACCGATAACTGGTGCAATGGCAAGGGTCATCAATGCAGATTGATAACTGCCTGTAGCTGTTAACATGCTACCTAATATCATAGGTGCCAACATAACGCCAATCTGATTAAACAAGTTTACAAAGCCTGCAGTTGTACCGCGTAAATGAGGTGCTGCGGATTGAATTACGAGCATTTGTTAAAGCACTATGCATGAAAGCACCAATACCAAGGGATTGGACCTGTTATAAAGAGCATATCTGGATTTGTGGTGCTCGCAAAGAGGATCGATGCTGGTGCAAATAAGAACATAACAAGCGCCACCAAATGGTTCTTCTTAATCGGTAATATATCGGACAAAATACCGATGGTCGGTTTCGCAATAAGCGCGGCTAAACCAAAGGCAGACATTACATGACCCTGCATAGATGGCATTAACGCCGAGCTGTTTGACCATGTACAAGTTTGACCATTGCGCCACGGCCCAGGTAGCACCGGTAGCAAAGAATCCTGCAAAGGCAAGACAACAAATGTTGCGATTTCTTTCAAAACATGTAACAAGTTTTTCCTTTAAATGAAGTCTTTTCTCCTATGAGCGCAGACGCAGCACTCACCTCTGCTTCTCGTTGAGCTAAAAATCTCAGCGCGGCTTTACGAACTGTAAAAGTAGCTGAGAATGAAAACAAGGATTGGTAATACTGCTGTTAAAAGAAATGCATTTTGCCAACCATAATTAGTTGCCACATATGGTGCATAAAGGTTTACAGTAGTCAATCCCAAGGGATGTACAGGACATGAAAGATCCCCACTGCCGCACCACGTTGATTAGGACCCAAAGTAATCCTCAATAGCACTTAAACAGATGATTGTACCGGACCAGATACAATACCTAATAAAGTCGTAATACCCAGCCATAGGTGTAATTATCGATGGTACTCATCAATGCCGTAATGAGCGCCATGGCAAGTAAACACCAAAATGGTGTAACGATAACCAATGCGATCCGCTAAGATACCACCTGGTAGAACCATGATAGCATAGCCCATATAAAAGGCGGATAAATAGGCATTACCCATTTGAGGGTGAAAACTCAAGGCCTCATTAACGATAGCATCAGGACGCTCAAGATAAAGCGCATAACAAAGCTAATCGAAAAATGTTAGCACGCTGACAAGAATTAAAATCTGAGTTCGTGAGAAACTAAGTCGATTCATACGAGCTCCTTTCTACAGAATAAAAACATATAAAGTAATCATACTAGAAATAAGGGTGGTTTTACAACCCAAAGATTGTCAAATACCCATCACGGCTTCTCAGTTACCAATCTACTATAAATATATATCTACCTTTTTAATTCACATTCTTGACAAATAAATTTATATCACCTATCTTAAAACACACAAGTAGGATTATTGGTCTGACCACCTGTACCTTTATGTGTGTGCACAGTGATAATCCTACTTTTTATTACTAATTTTTATACCTAGTATCTATTATCAACATATTAAATCAGAACCACCCGTAAAACGGGTGAGCTTTGCTCACGGGCTATAAGCCTGTAGTACTAGGCCAGCGTTCAGCAGTGCCGGCTTTCACTACGTTCAAGCCGCATAGCCATTGACTCGTAACGTTCCCCTTAAAGGGGATATGTATTACTGCTACCCTTAAAAGGGTCCTCATATTCTTTTTACACTAAGTTTATCTTTCATTTGGTCATGTAACTCTGCTCACGTATATATTTCTTTACTGTAGCTTCATTTAAACCTCACTGTACTAACATAATAACCCTCGGACCAAAAAGTGTCTATTTTCCAAATTTATACTTTAAGTTTGTGTGTTTATCGAACATCATTAGTGCACTTTTTACCCTTTTAGATATCCCATAAAAGATGATACTGATATTTTAGGTGGGATTAATACTAGCATATGCACATGATCCGCCATAAGCTCCCCCTCTATAATCTTGACGCCCTTATATTCACATAAACGTCTCAGTATTTCACGTAAACTATTTCTGTATTGATTATAGTATAACTTTACGTCTATACTAGGTGTAAATACTATGTGGTATTTGCATAACCATTTTAGTGTGCGCAAGGCTTGTGTCTTTGTTGTCATATAAAATCACCTTTCTTTTTGCATATAATGCGGCTTGAACACCTACATTATACTTAAGCAAGGTGATTTTTGTATAACTTTCGTTGCCGCACCCGCATAGCGGGTGAGCTTTTATGATTCGCGACTACGTCACGAACCAGTCTAAAGATCAATAATAAAAAGCCCTCTAGGTATAACCTAAAGAGCTTTCAGTCGTGGCGGAAGGGTTGGTATGCGCTATCCGTTACCTTGGTTTCCTCTTTCAGACAATCTTACTGGAACATTGGTCTCAACCTCAACCTAGGACAACTATTTGAATTTCTGTTAGTCATAAATCAATTAATATTCAACGCTTAATTAAATTTATTTATCAAAAGCGGTTGGATCATAGAGATATATTTTTTATATTCATTTTTGATAGCTTCTTCCGAACGGAGGGTCATCTTCAGAAACTTCAGTGCAATTCCTTCAATAATTTTTGAGCTCTCACATTCATCGTAATAGAAACCTAAATTAGAATTTAAGATATCATTAATAGGCATTCCTATTTTAATAGTTCTGAATTTGCCTTGATATCCTTCTAATGCGAAAATTTTTATAAATTTCTCCTGAAGTAATATCTACGTTAATTTCAATTGGGATATCAGTAAATATATATCTGCGCATGAATAAACATTAGTTTGAAAAATTTTTAATTTTCCATTTAACATATTTTTATTAATGATACTGGAGTACTTCTAATATTGTCTTTTAATCTGATTCCCCTAAAACTCTTCGCGAGGATAATTTCATCATAAATATTCATAATCAACCTTTCGTATTATTCTGAAGGAAATCTTTCTGTTCCACCTTTTCCAGAAGATATTTTCCAATAAGGTGCTCCCTCAGGTGGTATTGAATGTAACGAATAGTAAATTTATTACCTCGTGAATTTAATTCTCTTAATGTAAATCTTTTATTGCTCTCACGAGTTTTACGCATTACGTCTTGCTGTATAGTTTATTTGAGGATCAAATTTGTTTGAACCATCAAAATTTGTATCAAACCCATCTATATATTTCTCAAAATCAAAGGTGATATAGTTTTTAAATTTCTAAATCCAGATAACAAATTAAAAGAAAATCTTAATATTTTCATCTGTTATTTCAAATATCCGTTGTCTTGGTGAAGATTCTTGGATAGCTGAGATAATTCTCTTAAATATTTCTTTATTTTCCTAATTTCATCAATAGGTAACGTTTGCAATCTATCAATAAAAATAATTCATCCTCAATACTTAAAAATAGAGGTGAGTTTTTCAAGCTCTAACAATTCTTTCATGGTAAAACTCCCTTTTAAGTTATGCAAAAGCAAAGAATTGCTTCTGGGCTCGGAATAGTTTACTTATTTTTAAAATAGTTAAGCATTCACTCCAATAGAAATAGATAACATCTTCCTCATTGTCGAGTAGAGATATATCATAACTTTATCTATTTTTACTGACTAAAGAATTTTTAAACAATAAAAATTAGGTTTGTTTATTAATTCTAGCCAATTGCTATTACTTTAATTTAGATATGTATAGAATGCCATTTCCCTTCATAACTCATCAAATTTCTTTTACATTATCTATTTTCCAGAGACCTGCCTGTAAATTTATGAAAGTCTCTTGTGATTCCATTCGAGCTGTAAAAGCACATCACTTTTTACAGTTATAGAGCTACCTTTTCTTCTATCTCAATGATTTTCTCGTTGTTCGGATTGAATGTTGAGAGGTAGTTAACAGTCATGCATTCTAACCTTCCATTTATACGGCTTTCCGTGCAGAAAACAATTTAATACAGCTCAATACTTTCATACATAATTCGATCCTTTCACTGCTTTTGTTTAGTTGTTTGAACAAAGAATAATCCACCAGATAGATCTCGATTTATAAAATATATCCGATGTTCTCAGTTAGATAAAAATTTCATTTTACTTCTTCAGGTAGATCCATTCCTAAGATTTGACCTATGAAAATATATTTTTCTAGACAATCATCACTCTCTTGCTGTAAATATTCAGGTTGTCCTCCTAGAAAACTCATTTCATCTAAATTCTCAATAGGATTAGTGGACGTAAAATTGTCAGGTTAAACTTGAACTGATTTTTATCTCCGACGATAACTCTCGTGTATCCTTGAATAGCATCGTCAATTTCAGTAATGTAGTCAGAAAATAATCTTCTTTATCATAATAAGAAAAACGTAAATTGCGTTATCTTTATACTCCATATCCTGAAAAATCTGTTTTTAAATTGAGGTGCAATAGTTAATAGATTTTCAATTGGTATGAAAGCAACCAATGCTAACTCATGACCATCTGGCGCTATCACTTTATTTGAATAGTCTAAATCTAGCCCGTTTCAATATATTATTTACATTGGGTTTTGCTATCTCAAAAAGTTAAAATTAACGCATCCATCCATTTAAATTCTCTAAAAATTAAGGGCATTTTCTACCTGATTTTTCAATTTCTAAAAATTTTCTTGGCTTCTTTTCTTAATCCTCCTCCAGAAGTTTTTGGGTTTGTAACGATAATCCGCTAAATCTTATTAATTAATTGATATTTACCAATATTTTTAATTCGTCTGGTAGTTTAGCACCATTTCTATATGCCTTTAGCCCAAAATATGGCTTTTTCTTTGTGCCTAGTGTGAAAAATATAATCGGCTAAATTGGATTGGGCAATTGGATGTCCATTTTTGCCGCTATTCTCAGCCATTTAAATTCCGAATCTTGATCTAGATACAAACATATGGTATTGATATAATTTGAATGCTGAGTTTTTATTCCATTAGTGGCGTTCTTTTCGAGAATTGACTTCTTCATCTGGAATCAATAAGTACTTCCTGTTGATATAAAGTTAGTCATTTTAAATTTCTTTCCGGATGTTGCTTTACATGATATTGGGCAGGGTGCACCTGTGCACCGCATGCCCCTACGTCAGGATTGGAAGCTCATGCGGGCTACAACTTACTATTCATCTTCATACATCACCATAGCTTTTGAAAAGAGGAATCTAACCAAAACCATTCTTTTCATTGGAAACCACTTTCTCCAGTAGTTCTGTAAATGACTTTCGCAATAATGGGAGACCATCAGGTGTAGTATGAGTTTCTAAAAACTATCACACACAAAACCAAATCTGTTTAAGTCTATACTGATATATTGATCAAGCTCTTGTGAAGATGCAATCATGAACCAATCATTACTGATATCATCTGCCAAACTCCTCCCAAATAACATCATCAGTTTGGATATAAAATTTGGTTTGGTTGCAATTCTGAAAGTGAACTATTCTTATCTCACAATAAGTATCAATATTGAGAATAGCATATTCATAATTTTCATAAAAGAATTCTAAATCTTTTGGCAAAGAAAAGCAAATTCTGGTTTTGATAATCTGCTTTCAAAAATTGATGGCTACTGTTCTAATTTTTCAATTAATTTTTGATTTTCATAAAAATACCCCTTAGACTAAGGATTTTGTTCAGGCCACAGCTTGCTAATTATTGATAATAGATTTTTAGCTATATGTATTAGATCTTTATAATTCTCCATAAAAGGTTCTTTCTAATGTGGATTCTAATAAGCATTCTAAGTCATATAATATGCTCAGCTCACAATAATTTCATTATTTTCAATGAACTCAAAGCTTTCATTCACTAAGACTTCATGGTTGTTAAATTTAATAATATAGTCGTTAGACTCTTTTTAATTTCCATAATATTATATGTCTCTCGAGAAACTACATTTTGTAAATGACTGCAATGAGATTCCTTGCAACGAATATTTGTGACGACCTTAAAGAGGATAGTGAGGTCGTCGTAGTAGTAACTCAGCGCTGTTGTAGGTTTTCAGGC
>BNJU01005311.1_pt1 | contig 25088 bp, 54 predicted proteins | sample 8539281 | NCBI WGS metagenome assembly BNJU01 (sample SAMD00202456, study PRJDB9452) | human saliva metagenome | isolation source: human saliva | place: Japan
CTGCGCTCTTCCTTACCCTACCTCGTGTGTGACGACCCATTCCGCGACCTTTTCACGGTAGGCCTCAGGCACAACGGGCAGGTTGTTCGGATTGTCCTCAGGCGCGAGTGCATACTTCCCTCCCTTGACAAGGACGCCGTATGCGACGACCATCCAACTGCTAGATGACTGCTGCCATGCTACTCACCTCCTTTCAGTTTCGCCTCGATTGCGGCGAGGGCGCGTCTGTATATTGACCATCCCCTCCATGACGGCAAGCTCCGTTTCGGGGATGTGCTGCACGGCCATTTCCTGCGGCTCTGTGTCCTCGTGCGGCTCGGGTTCCGGCTCGGGCTGCGGCTGCTCGACCTGCTCCCACTGGCCATCACGCCAGCAGAGGTCATATCCCCTCCTTTGCGGCGGGCGGCTGCGTCTCCGTCATGTTGCCGAGGGATTTGCCACGCGCCGCTGATCGGGCTGCGGTCGGTGTCGTCAAGCGTGCGCTCGCCGACGTATTTGCCGCCCTCGGCGTAGGCGTGAGACTGTTTTTGTCATGTTGCTCCTCCTGGTATTTGATCTGCGCGATCAGTGAGATCGCCGGCGGTTGTACGGTGTCAGACGAGCCGTAGATAGGATTTGATTTGCTAGCGTCTGCGGTTGCTTTCGCAATTCTTGCTCCTCCATTTTCGATATACCCATAGTTAATGTCTACCATTTTTCAAAAAGAAAACATACCATTTTTGGTAAGGTGTATCAACTTTTATAGGGCCTCTATGTGCAGTGAGATGTTCTCGATCACCCCGTAATATTCGGCAATCCAGCCTCGATACTGTTGACCGTCTCCCCGCCCCTGCAATACGCGCCCCACCGCATTGGGCGGGGTCAGCTTGTCCTGCGCCTCGTCATGCAGACGTGCCCACTACAATCCTGCGCGTACTGCTCCGCTGTGACGGTCATATTGCTTTCCTGCGCCCACGCCAATAGACGCGGATATTCTGACGCCTTGACCATCGCGCCGTTGGCTTTGATGTCCCGTCTCTTAGCGTGGGACGCAGGATGATGTCCCAACCCGCGCACCGTCTCTCGTCGTCGATGATCCAGACGGCGTCGCCATCCTCTATAAGTTGCCCCGCTTTGGTTGTCATGTATTACGCTCGCTTTCGCGTACCAAAAAGCACGCCGTGGAGCGTGCCTTAGTATCTGATGATTGGGATTAACTGGATGCGGGCGGTTGGACTGTAGTCGATCCGCCGTAGATGAGTTGGTTTGGATGCGTCAAACGCCAATTTGTTGGTTTTGTATTCGTCTCCCCAACAAATATCCTATTGACTGATCGCCGTGCATGAAGGCACCCTCAGGATGGCTCGTGTTAGCTCTTGTCACACCGTATGACGTGCTATACCGTAATATTCGGCAGCCCCGCCGCGACGCTTGCCCTGCGCCGTCCCCGCAAGCTGCACCATGCGATCTGTCCAGTTCGGCAGCACCATTGTCGCCGTCCATCCCCGCGCCCGAACGGTCCGCGTTCGTGGTCGTCGTCCGTCCAGAGATTGTGACGGTCAGCGGAGTGCTACAAGGCGCGGATGGTCCGACCGCTGCACGGTCGCGCCGTTTCGCGACGCAGCCAGCGGGCGGGTACAGACTGCCGCGCACCGCGCCGACGGGCGTACCGTCACGCACATCGTCAATTATCCCACACGACCGTACCGTCAGTGACTATCACGTTTTTGAACCATTTTGTTCTGTTTGTGTCGGCAGTGTCGCGCCCGTTGTACCTGCCCTCACGCACTCCAAACGCGCCCACGATGGCGGGTGTTTGCTGTACGCAATGTCGCCGACCGCGTAGGTCTTGCTGCGCTGGAGGATTGCGATTCCGGCGTTGGCAATCAGCGCACGGAGATGCTGCGTGCGCATCAGGGGCTTTGTTGTGCTCCTCGATGTCAATTTTCGCAGCATACGCGCCGTTCGACGTCTCGATAACAACATTCGGCGCGTTGCCAATGACGATATGCGGGTCAACAATGTCACCGTCAGTCGGTGTTTTCCTTACTCGGTATCCAGTCAGCGTAGTTGCCCGCATTCGTATACGCATAGAGCTGTTCCGCGCCATTCTCTATTTTCGCAAATACGCCGATCTCGCGGTTAATAAAGCCCGCCACAAGTGCGCTGTTGTCGACAATAAAAGCGCAGACGCGCTGCCGTTGCCCTCGCTCTGATACCCCTGCAAGGAGCTGCATAATGCCATGCTTTAGCGCGGTCAGCGTCTCGATGGAATCGCCCTCCTTGAGCTCCCCGTCGCCGAGTTCGACGCGAACAAAGGTCAGCTTGCCGCCGCCTTGGCTCATGCCCGTCATTTCCTGCCCCGTCCGTGTCAATTTGAGCAGTGGGAAATTGTGCCATATCACTCACTCCTTATCACAATATGTTTTTGCTTCTTGACGATGCCCGCAAATCCAAGCTCCGCAGCGGGGACATTCCACGAAATATCACCGTCTGCACCAATCGATATAACTTTCTTCTGCGACACGTATCCTGCAAAATAGAGCGGCATATCGACAGATGCCGTGTTGGATATATGGATGGTCAGATTTGCAGGTACGATGACCCGCGCAAAACGCCGCACATCGTTCGCGCGAAAAATATGCGTACGCGCAATATCAAGCCAGAGCTCGTACCGATCAAACACCTCGCTCGGCGTGACAATGCCTGCACCGAACATCGCATCCAGCATCGATCGTCAAAGCGCGTATGGTATACGGTATCATGGCATTGATGCGTGCAAGGATGCGCTGACGCCGCGTCTCTATCGGCAGACCGTCGCCGCGAATCATGCGAAGCATGCCCTCCCAACGTGCCGCCCCGTCTGCGTCAATCGCATAGACAAAGGTATTGGCGAATTGTCGCCAGAGGCCTCCCAGAGCACGCGGTACTCAGGATTCTCCACCCGCGCCAATGCGCGGAACTCTGCCGACGGCGCAACAACAGGCGGATAGTAACGCTCTACTCGCATCCCGCACGATCTTATCCATTCTGCACCTCCCCGCGCACGGCGAGCGCATCAACGTCAAGCGTCAGATTCTCCTCGCGGTCGTTGAGCGTCGTGTGCTGGATGTCCTCGATGCCCGTGAGTGCCAGCAGACGGCTTTCGATCTGTGAGATGCGGATCGTGATCCCCGCGTTGCTCACGTTGTCGATCTCGGCGTGCTGCGTGTCCTGCCACGCCTTATTTGAGCTCAGCAAAGTAGATATCTATCGTCTCCTCTACCTGCGTCTTATAGTTGGCGTAGGACGTGCCGACCGCAAGGGAGAGATGCAGGGCCGATCTTCACCGCAGCGTTCTTCGCGCCCATCAACGGTCACTGTGTGACCCGACGGGGGCGATGCCGATGCCTTCCCCGTGATTCGTCTCGGGGTCGATTGCCATCTGCACCTTCTGCACGAGCTCCGCCGTCGGCGGGCTTTGAAAGGTCGCTCGTCATAAAAGACTATGCGCACCGTCCCGCCGCCCTTCCACACGGGGTAGATCTTCACGCCGCCAACGCCGTGGATCGCGTTTACCTTCTGCCGATAGTCGGCGATATTGCCGCCGTATGCCTGACTGTCAAAGCTCGCCAGATAACGCGCGCGAAATGCTCCGTCTCTTCCTCGGGCTCGCCCGGAATCGTAATCTCGACAAGATCTGCCGTCTGCAATCCCTCAACGTAGTCAATCGGCACAAAGCCGTCCCGCAGGAAGATTCCCTTCTGTTCCGACCGTCTCACAGGTCAGCAGGGTATTCTCCGCTCGTCAGTTTCTCCGTCACGGCGTAGTTCACCGCTCCGCAGAGTAACGCGTACCGAGCGGGATATTCAGCGTCGGCGGGGTAAATCTTCCCTTTACGACGGCAGATGTCGCCCTTCGGCTTTAGTCCGCGCTCGCGGGCACGCTGGATGAGATATGTCCGCTCTGCCGTGTCGCCGAAGGTGTTCCTCAGGAAATAATCCAGTTCCGCATGAGAGCAGCATGAACTCAATCGATGCAGGTGCCGCCGCGTCGAGATAATACTTCCTTCGCGCTTATCCACGTCGCGCGGGACGTTCTTCAGCATCCGCGCAAGGATCGCCTCTTGTGTCTCTTTTTCGCACATTAGATGCTCACCCCCTTCTCCATGGCGATGTCCCCGTAGATGCTCCGCACCTAGAATCGTGCGAGCACATCACCACGCCGCCCCTGCGCATTACTGCGCACATAGCGGATGTCAAAATCCGTCACATCATTGATGCGGTCATCCTGCACCAGTGCCTCACGGATGCGGCGCGGAATCTCGAGAGGACATACAGGGATTGGCTTGCCGAATAGCTCAGCGAGCTCCACGCCGTAGTTCCAGCTATAGATGACGTATTCATATCGCTCCGTATTGAGGATTTTTATACGCCGCCTGTTCGACCGCCGCGAGTCGTTCCGTGAGTGCGCCTGGATCCGCTCCTCTTCGATCTGCATCTGATACGTCGTATTCGGCTGCAGATCAGCGCCTGCAGTGTCTCGCCGAGACTTGACGTGCTCGTGTCGGGTAGCAGTGCCATCGTATCACCCCCATTGTCCCGAAAGATTCGTGTGGTCGCGGTTGCGCGAGAGGACAACAAAGCCCTGCCCGCCCGCCTGACGCAGAAGGATCACCGTCTCGCCGACATGCAGGCCGTTGTGGACAGTGATTTTCTTGCGCCCCTTGTAATCGTGGTTATGGCTCTGAAACTCAGCATAGCCGCTGCCGCCGCCGCGATTCTCCGTTGTGTGGCTGACGGATATGTCCACGTCATAGTCGCGCACGGCGTCGGTCAGTTCGAGAAATTCCTCTGTCACTTCGTCCTTGCCCTCAATGCGGATCGTCAGCGGTGCGACGCCGATCACCTCGCCGAGGCACCAGTCCGAGAGGTCGCTGCTTCCCTGCGTCTGCTGGACAAGCCGTTGCATCGTCTGTAACAGCTGCGCGCTCATCCCGTAATCACATCTCCTTTCACCGTCAAATCCATCGTATGATGCCCCTGCGTCAGCGTGTGTTTCACGTTCTCGACGATGATTCGCTTCGTCAGCGTCTGATCGCCGAGCCGCAGATTGATGTAGAGCATCGAGCCGCCGCGCACGCTCAGATCACCGAACGCGTTCTTGATGAGTGAGCGTACGTTTTACGCGGTCGTACATCTTGAGTTTCGTATCTGCCATCTGTCCAAAGTTCATCGCCTTCTGCGGATTCACGGATTCGGTCAGCTGCAACACGCCCCATCGCTTGATATCCGCACTGTTGAGCGCCATCCCACGTCGCGTTTGCCCGTGTCCTTGTTGTCATAGTAGAGCTTGATGCGGTTGTACGTGTCGCTTGTCAATCGACGTCTCGATACGCGAAATCCTCGGCCGTCTCCGCGTCGATCAGGAGGTCAATCTTCATCGTCTCCAAGTCCTTGACGGTGAGTTTGCCAAAATCGTCGCAGAGCACATAGAGCCGCCCCGTGTTCTCCGTGGTCATGTCAAGGAGCGACTGCACGGTGTCCGCGAGCGTCTTGTTCGCCCCGCGAAACTTCGGAATAGTGTAGCCCGTATCGACCAGCTCGCCGATGGTCAGCTGGAAGTCCTCCGCGATGCGCTTGATCTCCTCGCCCGCCGTTAGGTTGACGAAATTATAGGTGTCCTTGTTTTTGAGATAGCGCATCTGGTCGTAGGCGGTCACATCAATCACGTTATCCTTGCTGTGCTTCTGCGCGAATACACTAGCCGTAGAGAAATTCACGCCGCCATGGTTCGCCTGCACGACGTCGCCCTCGTGGAAATCGAGTGTCTCGTCCTTGACGACCTTGAACGTGAGCTTTCCGGCTGCCCTTTCAGCACGTCTCCCAGCACACATCATCGAGCACCGCAGGCGGTATACTTATCTGTCTCCTTGTTGTGGATGATGAGCTGGAGCTGTTTATCATTTTGGGGAGTAGCTGCACCGAGAGACGGCTTGTCTCCCGAGACAAAATCAGCCAATGTGCATCACCGCCCCTGCAGGAAGCCCCGCAACAGGATTTGAGATCCCATTGCTACTCATGATGTCGCGCCAGTCGATACCGCCGTTCGATATCCCTTTGCAACCTCCCAGATGGACTTTTTCGTTAGCGCACTTTGTACGCCGTTGGAATCGTCCGCCCGATGGCGGACGCGTCTCCTTCACCGTCAAATGCTCAACGCCGTTCTCATCCTTTGTCACCTCGACATTCTTTCGTCCCGTAGGGGACGATATTGTTTAATTTCAGTGGGCACGTCACGTCGAGCCCGTCCTTTGCGTCCTCGTTGATGCTGCTAGTCCTCAAGCGTCACAAGCATATTCGTGTCAAAGAGCATGGAAAACGCCCCCGACATGCGGCAGATGATGAGCTGCATCGGGTACTGCGTTTCCTTTGCCCTCTTAAACGCCGAGAGGAAATGCGACGCCTTTTGAAGCTGAAACTGCTGCCGAAGAGCATCCCTGCAGGGAATCCGTGAGCGATGTGTCGTAATCCGCATACGGATAGGGACGGTTCGGCAGACGCGCATCAAAAAGCAATCTCCGTCAGCGGGCTTTTTAATGATGTTGACCTCGCCCTCGTTGATGAGGTTGATGGTCTTGTTCTTTGCCCCTTGATCTTGATGGACATCTTTGCGGGCGGCACGGGGAGCATCGTGTCGCCGACGAAGTAATAACTCATGTCGGATGCACCCTCTGCGCCAGCCGCCATTGCCTGAATGAGGGCTGTCATTCATATAGGTCATCATGCCGTCCACATCAACGCCGCTCGCGATATTGTTGCTCACGCCGCCCATGTCGATCTGCACCGTCGCCGTCGTATACTTATTGATCGCCTCCTGCTCTGCTGCCTCGCGCAGTATTTCAGATCCTCCTCCGTGATCTCCATAGCGTCCTTGATGGCGCCCGTATTGTCTGCCGTCTCCTTGCCCGCCTTGCCGATGTCGCCCGTCGGGTCAAACGGTGTGCCGCCCGCAGGAGTATATCCCGACACGTCAGGCGTCAACCTCAGGAAGCCCCGGCAGATGCATATTGGCGCCGAAGTCGTACGCTGCCCTGCGTTATACGTCGCATCGCCATAGGCAAACGGGTCGATGTGGAATGCGGCGTTTGCAATCTCCTTGCGCTCAAATGTCGGTGTCTCCACGTGGTCAAAGACGCGAATCTTGTCCATGCCGGGGATCATGTTAATCATGTCGATAATCCCATTGACCGCCGCGCCGACATACTCCGTCACGCCGTTCCAAATATCGACAAAAAGGGTTATCGTCGCCCTCAGCGGATCCTGAAACACACTGCCAAGGAAGTTGGCAAATGCAATGAAGATGTTCGTCTGCATCTTGACGAAATTCGCGATCTGCGTGAAGAGCCACGCGAACACGGCAAAGATGATGCCCGTCGCAGATATGCTCGTACCCGCAAAATAATTGACCGCCGCGACTGCCGCATAGAACACTACAACAACCGCCACGATAATCCCGAGAATCCACGACAGCGGACACGCACAAAGGTGCGGCGTTCAGCCCTTCCTGTGCGGCAATCAGTGCGATTATCTGCGCCGTTTCAATGGCAGACGCTACCGCATGCTCCATTGCGCCGAGTGCTGCCATTGAGCCGAGATGCCGCTGCCGATATGCCAAGCGTGAAACGCAATGCCAATCCCCATAAAAATTGGCTCTATCAGCGCTCCATGCTCTGAAATCACATTGCCGAGCCATTCGATATTATTGATGATGCCGAAGATTGCCCGCCGCTGCGCATAAGCCCCCAGACAACGGCGTTAGCGAGCCGTTGCGCCCTCTGTATTGGCAAGACGATTGATCTCCGCCAGCACAGGGTGAATGCGCGAAGCCCCGCATTCTTGATGACCTGCATATTCTGTTCCACGTGCGCCCCATCGCGCCGAACTGGTCGTTGATGAGGTCGAGGTTCGTGAGGATCGCATTCTTCAGGATGTCAGCGGTGATCTTCCCCTCGCTCGAGATTGCCTTGAGCTGTCGGGGTCAATCTGCATATACTTCGCGACCATCTGTTCAATGAGCGGCGCGGCTTCTGCGATAGAGCGGAATTCGTCGCCCTGCAGCTTGCCCGAGCCGAGTGCCGCGTCAGCTGCAGCATGGCGTCTTTCTGCTGCTCTGCCCCCGTACCGCCGATGACAAATAGCTGGATCCCCTCCATGAATGGAACAACATCATGCGCATCGAGAACGCCTTCTTTGCCGTCATGGCAATCTTGGAACAGAATCGCCATCTCCTCGCAGCTGCCGCGTGCGCTGCGCCGATGCGTAGATGAGATCATTCAGCTCCGCCGCTTGCTGTGCGCCGCCCGCCACCATGCGCAGACGTGCCTGTATCCCTGCATAGGCGTCACTTGCCCGCGTCAGACGTTCAGGAAGCGAAATATGGCTGAGCGCGGACATAAAGGCACTCGCCGCGACGGTCGCAAGTGCAAACTGCCGCCATGCCCGACAGCCCCGTTGACCTTTTCAAACGCGCGTTTCCTGCACTGCGCAGCTTTGCAGTTCAGCCCCGTGACAAGTCCGCCGAGCATCTGAATCGGCGACGCCGAGCGTTCTGCTGCGCTGCGGATGCCGTTCGCGCCGATCTCTGCCGCCGTCTCCATGCCGGACGCGGCTTTCGCCGTGCGGTCAAAGTTGCCGATGGTCTTATCCATCGTGCGGGAAATCTTATCCAGCACGGGTGATACACCGTCCAAGAGCTCAAACGCCTGCTTGATCGTAGCCATACGTCCCTCCTTTCGGTTAAAAATTCACATAAGAAAACCGCCTCGCACAGACGAAGCGGTTCTGCGTGTAATCCTAGCGCTTTGGCGGCGAAAAACTTTTACCGCAGTTAGCGCAAAAAGACAAGTCACGGGATTTCGCACCTATGCCGCCTGCAAATGCCCCTAAGACGCAAACAGGACAGTTCCGACACAGTCCTCGACCGAATTTGTATCCACTCTGTTGGACTTGAATGTTTGTCGGAGTTGCAGAAAAGGACATTTCATCGGTGGGGAACATAAGCCTCGACCTCCTGCATAAATGCACTGTCGGCGATATGTGCGTCTGCAAAGCTTTCGCCGCCGAAATGCTTGCTCCTGTAGCATGAGCGAGGGTCTTTGATCAAATCGATCTGACCGCTGCGCCCTTATGCGCCGCAAATATCGGCACGGGGTCCAAATGTAACGCCATTCAGCGTCTCTTGTGGCACATGTGCAGGAGCTTTGTCAGGTACATCACCGACAGGATGCCGCAGTTGCACAAAACTTGCCCCGTCACCTCAGTGCCGCAGTTGGTACAGAACTTACCCATCATCGTCACTCCTCTCATCGATACTATAGTAATTCGACGAAAAAGAGCGGCTTCCTGCAAACAAAAAGACAGCACCGCGCTGTCCCTATATGTTAGTAATGTCTTTAGGTGCTATCTATACGGTGAGCGGTCAATCTGGGCCCTGAAGGGGCGGTGCCAGTGACGATCAACGATTTTACTCGCGTTGCTCCTTGGCGGCGCTGTTTATCCTCGTCGCCATCAAAGCATAAGAAAACCCGCCTAGCCCTGACAGAGTTGGGCGGGAGTTCTTCTAACCAATCATTCTACCGGGGCTGACCGTTTACGATAGCACCCTTTTCTATACCCTATTATAGGATAAAATCCCGTCCGTCGAAAATCTTTCCTTGCCTCATCCATCGCCTTCTGTCCGCCTTTATCTTCAGAGATCGCCGCAAATACAAAAGGCACGCTCATTCTCCGGCAAGGAAGCAGAGACGTGCGACAGATGTGACTTTAGGGCGCGAAATACGCCATCATTGGCATCGAACTCGCCCCATAATTGGTTTTTACGGCTTTGATCTTCTCATCCATGCCCGCCTCAAAGTTGTTCGCCTGCACTGACCGCCTGAAAGAGGTCACTGTACTCGCCCGGCGTCACGCCATAAGCCGTACGAGTTCACCTGCTCCAACAGCATTGTAGGGAGTTCTGCAGCTCCTCGCTGTTGAGGTTCGAGATAGGTCACCACGCACAGATGAGGTCATTCACATACGATCCTGATCGAGAGTACCTGTGTCTCACGTGTGCCGGGGACGAACGACTTCTTGCGATTACGGTCAGCGATTGCCTTGTTCTCGTCGTTGGAGATCGGCGTGATCTGCCATGCGATTGGCTCGCCGTCCGCGCCCATGGACCGTTTCGATGCCACGAACTCCCACGCATGCGGGCTTGATCGCGTTTTTCGGAAAGAAATCCTGTCAGTGTCATATTTTCCATTCTGTTTCTCGCTACTGCATCCGTCGAGCATCTTGAACTGCGTCGGCTGCTCCACGTCCTCAAAGGTAAAGTCTACGTCCTGCTCGAGCCATTCGCCGTCAGCGTCAAATGCGGCAATAATGCCTGTCAATGTTACGGTCGCTGAGGATGGATCGCCTGCCGTCCTGCCGCCGAGTTGGATCCTCGTTCGTGATCTGCAGGTCAAAATAGGTATCCTTGCCCGTGGACTTAAATTCCAGAAGCATCCTGTCAAAAGAGCGGCGTGTTCTTGTAGATCGTCATGGTTCCCGTACAATTGACGCTCGTCGCCTTGTGCCCCTTGCCCGTGCGCCGGAGTGGCAACCCTCCTCTTTCTTCTTCTCGAGCTTTGCCTCAAGCTTTTCGCTTGGACAGGAAGCGCTCTCCGTTGACGAACACATACGCAGACGCGAGCTTGCCGAAATGACATCCTTCGCGTGCATCGTGCGGATCGCACTCAGTGCCATAGTGTTTCACTCCTTTCCTTACGCTACCTCGATGGTCATATAGAGGCGTTCCATACAGACGTCAGCTGCACGGGAAAATAGTTCATGAGCGTCCGTTTTCTTCTCGCCCTGTGTCGGAATCAGGGACATCCTTCGGGTCGAAATTCTGAATAGCACGCACGCGCTGATACTCGCTTGTGGAGTGCAACGATATCGCTCCCAGAGTGCCGTGCGCCCGTCCTCATCGTTCTGCTCTTTGCCGAGATACGTCCGATTAAAGAGACGCGCCACGTCTATAGCGATCTGATCGAGGACACGGATGACCTGATTCAGGCGAAGTCCTCGTTCTTCTTCTTCGAAGCTCGTGAATGTGTTGATGTCGCTGAGGATGTTTGTCTTGCCGACCACATCCCCGAGACCGCATCTGCGACGTTGGAGTACATCATCATGCCGGAGACCATCGCACGCTCAGATTCCGTCTGACTGCTACTTCGTGTTGATCTTGTACTCACCGTCGCCAGGTCTTGTTCGTACACGATGCGTTGACCGCGCAGCTTGCCTCTGCTACCAACGAGCCAGTAGACCGCTGCGCCTGGCTGTGCGCCCTCGTCGCGTACGGCGTTCTTGAGCGAGATCACGCCTCATCGTCGACGTTCTCACATCCGTGGATGACGAGCTGGAACTTCGCGCCCGATGCCCCCACGCATCCGCTTCGTGAACTGGATAAGCGCTGCTGGATCGTCGCGTCCGAGCCCGCACAGCCCAGTGATGTTGAAATAGTACGGCTCGATGGCGTCAAGATGGCTCTGATACTGGAGCCCGTGACCGCCGCACCGTTGTGCCGCCCGTCGGCTTCTCGCCCGCCTTTGCTTCGAGATTCCCCGTGCGCGTCCATGTCACATAGTCGTTATCCGCAGCATCTGCCCATGCCTTGACGTTCTTTTGCTCGTCCACCTTTTGCGGGCAGACACCGTCAGCGTCTCATGCAGGTCGTCACGTCAAATGCGCCCGCGTTGTCAACGTTTGCCGCTACGGACACCGTGATGTCATTCCCGCGTTTGCCCGGATACTTTCGCCTTCGCCAGTGCGCAGGATGCCGCCGTCGCGCCGTTGTCGAGGCGGTAGAAATACCCCGTCTTGAGGTTGAGGAGAGATCACGCAGGGACTTGAGCTCCGGTGCGGTATACGCGCAGCCGAAGATCGAAGGCTGCGCTCCTGAAAGTCCTCTGCCGTCACGGCAAACACACGCCAACGGGCCCCAGTCCAGCTCAAGCGGCATCGTTGCATAGCCGCGATCCACGATGTCCGTCGATGCCCGCACGCGACACAAAATTGATATACGTCGGGCAGTTTCTTGTTTTGAAACAGCCAAGTACCGCCGCCAGTGCCATAAATCACTCGCTTCCCGACCGTCGCCTCGGCGACGACCCCTGCCGTTAAACTCCTCCACCATCTGATCAGCCTCGGCGAAGGTGTATTCCTTTCCTCCTCGAGGAGGATCATGAGCGCGATCGCAGCACGGGCGATAACTTCGCCGATACCGCAAGCGCCTCACGCGTATAGCGTGCCTCCTTCTGCACTGCTTTCTCTTCGTCCATGCATTCATCGTCCTTTCCGCGCTGACGCTGCGTCAGCGTCTCCATCGGCAGGACTTTCTCACGCTCACGGAGGACAAACACGTCATAGTCCGCCATGAAGTGAAGCGCCGTAAACTGTCTCTCTGCCTCCGTGCGGGATGCGCGGATGAGATCGTCCCCCATAAGGATGTATTCGAGGCCCGCCATGAAGCGTATCCGTGACCTCCTGCATCTCCTCAGAGCGCCCTCTGTGCGCAGAAGTAATGCACGTCAAGCTGTGCCGCCGATAGCAGCGGTTTGCCAAGCTTTGCCTCCTGCGCCACGCGAGGCAGCAAGATGAAAAAGCAGGTTCTTCAAACCCCTGCCCGATTTCATCGATGCGCTTCAACGTCGAAACAGCCGCGCCAGAGACGGACGGCGATCCGTCCACAATGTCATTTTCCCATGGATCCTCTCCTCAAAATACCGCTGAGATCTTTTCGCGCCCAGAATCGCAGGTGCCGCACTCTCACCTCGCGGGCAGAGGGGTCGTCGAAGTGCCCTTCCACCCATGCCGCCCTAAGGCGTTTACCAATGACGGGCACATACCGCCCCGGTGTCTGCCGATGCCCGTATTCGACATAGGAGGCGTACTCGGTGTTATTGACGAGCTCAACCTGATAGGTATTGCCGATCCTCTGCACGCGAATCTTGCCCTTGAGCAGCATCGACCACCCGCGTCGCAGCGTTCCGCCGCCGAGGCGCCGAAGCTTCACTTCGCCTTTTGCGCTTTCCGCGCCGATAGCGTTGCCGGACTGCCGTCCTTTTCCCTCATCGGCTCATAAGTGGTTTTCCCAACGGGCGTGCGCTTGATGACCTTTCGCAGGAAACGCGCTGTAAGCTCGCCGAGGCAGTCCTCGTAGAACCGCTGACGCTCCGCAGGTGTCGCGACTTGCTTCAGCTTCGCTTGGAACGCCTTTAGTTCGCGTGTGTCGATCTTTGCCATTATGGATGCTCCTCCCACCGCGTCAGTGGAATCTCTTGATGCGATTCGTAGACCGCAGGGATGCCCGCGCAGGAAAAAGCGCATCGTGCGCCCTCTCTGCGTGACGGTCACGCGGCTGCCGGGCTTGATGTCAATATCAGGCACGTGTAAGAGCGTGATCGTCTGCGCGGTGCTGTCCACCGTGTCTGACCGCCCCGCAGAGTGATGATCTTATAGCTGGCACGGCAGGCACATCCTGCGCGGCTGCCGACCAAACGAAGCGCGGTGATGTTCTTCGCGTTCTTCTCGCTCGCGCGCCTCCTCAACGGTCATTCTGCCGTGCCTAGGGATGCTCTACCGCGCACTTTACCAGCGAAATTTTTCGGTAACATGCAGAGATCACGCTCCCTTATAGCACCTGCACGAGCGCATCATACCGCTGTTCGGGCGTTGTCCCGCCGATCTCAGCGGTCGTATCACCTTCGCGGATGGACTTTTACGACGTCGAGCCCATCCGCAGCGGAGAATCACGCCCTTTGCAGGGGCGAGGAATTTGCCTGCCGTCCAGTTCGTCGAGCACCGCCCGCAGCCCCTCGGGGATCTCCGCCACGTTGCAGTCATTCTTGATGTGCTGCGCAACGTCACTGTAGATGTACGAGGACGGGCAGGTCAATATCCTGCACTCGTAGCCGACGGATGCCTTAATCAGCATCCGCACATCGGCGACGTACTTGCCGCCCTTCTTGTCACCGTCAGGCGTTCTTGTCGCCGTCCTTCTTGTCACCGTCGGAGGCGTTCTTGTCGTCGTCCTCATCGGCAGCACTCGTTACGGGGGCTTCTTCGGGCAGAGCCTCCACGCGAAAGCCCTGCTCGCTCGGGCGTTCTGCCTGCGCTTCAGTGGCGGCGTACTGCACCTCGTTGAGCCGTATCAGTCGTTCCATGATGCACCTCCTTATGCGCCGATGTTCGCCCAGACGCCCGCGAGCTTATTCGTCGGGATCCAGATGTCGTGGAATTTGCGATAGTCAAGCTTCCATGCGTCCGCCTTCTGGTTGACGTCAGGTGCGAAAATGCGTACCTTGTCCGTCTTGGAGATCGCAATCGGTGCACGCCGCGAGATGATGATCCAGTTGATGGCCTTCGCCGCCGTGTCTGCCTTGAAGCCGCCCGCCTCCTGCCCCGTCGTCTTGCCGTCGTTGAATACGTACGCTGTCTTCATGCGCAGGGACGGCACGGAGAGGATCGGGATCTCGTTGTATGTCTTGACCTTCGTGTCGATGCACCCGCCTTGAACTGTGTCACGTCGAGATGCCGCTCAATGTTCTTCACGTTGTTGAGCACCGTGCGGATCGGCGTCGCCATGAGGATCACCAGCTGCTCTGCCTCGCCGATGGCATCCTGCAGATCGGTAATCTCCTTGTCGAGCTGTGCGAGGATGTTCGTCTCGCTCGGCGTGATCCGTCCGTCGTGCGGTGCGCATTCTTCGCGAGCGCGGCAATGCGGCTGTAGCGGTACGCATCCACCTCTGGAACGACCTGCATCCGCTGAAACTCGCCCATGACCGTCCCTGCCGAGGCGATAAAGTTGCTCTCATCACATCCATGAGTCGAGCTGGAACGTGCGGCCGCGATCCTGCGTCGGCTTGTGAGTCGTCGTAGGAGAGCGTCACAGAGCCCTGGTTAAATCCCTCGTCGCGGTCATAGCGTGCCATGCCCGTGGTCGTGATTCGCGGCATACGCACCGTGTCGCCGCCGTTATACTTCACATTCACGGCATTGCTCTCCATCCATCCCGATGTCGCCTCGGTGCCCATCTGCTTGTCGAGCGACTGCTGAAAAATCTTTGCCATCTCAAGCGTATTGATTGCCATAAAATTTGCTCCTTTCGCTTACAGCCCATTGCTGTCTCAAACTGCTGCTGAACCGTCGGTGCGGGCGTACCGCCGCCGATTGCCGCCGGGCGGGTTCAGCCTTCTACCCGCACCGTGCCCTCTGTCTCAAAGAGAGATATGCGTCAGATTCCTCGAGCTTTTGATCTGATCGTCAGGTCCCTTGATCTTGCCGTCCTCCGCTCTCTGCGCCCTCGAGCTTCAGGGAGTGCACGCACAGCGGCGGTGTTCTTCGCCTTCGCCCCGAGCAGGGACTTCTCGACGATGGATCAGTCTCCATCGCCTTTACCTTGCAGCGTGCTCCTTGTCGCGCGCGTCGGTGGCAACGCTTGGTCGTCGATCTGCTTGACGAGTTCGGCGTTGTCCTTATGATCTTTTCAGCTTGTCGAGCTCCCCGCGTGCGGTCTTGCTCTCATCCTTTGCCGCCTTGAGCTCGTCTTCCTTTGCGGTGTAGCGGCTCTTTTTCGACGTAGTTTCTTTTCGTAGTCCTCCGCGACCTTCATGCCACCTGTTCATCGGAGAGCCGCGAGCCTTGAGTTCGTCCGTTGTGCATGGAATTCCTCCATTCTGATGGATTGCTATACCGGCGCGGTTCGGCGTGCCATTGCACCACCCTCGCCCGAAAATGGGCATAAGAAAAGCACTCTGCATTTCGCAAAGTGCTTTTTGATTATCTGCAACAGACTTCTGAGCCCCGAGATGAGGGATCTCACGTCGTCTCGGTACCTCCAGCGTCCCCCAGATGCTCTCACCGCTGAGGTTTCCTGCACTCCGTGGGCGTGAGGGGCCTGTCATCTATAAGACTTCTCCGGCTTGTTGCTTCTTCCATACCACACCCGCCTTTCTGCAGATTTCAAAAACTCATGAGCAGCCGATTCTTGATTAGATTCCGTCCATCCTCATGTAAACGGTGCTTCTTAATCAAATAATCCAGCAACTCTTTTGCACTATTATGCTCGAAAAAGCCCGCCCTTTTGCAATGCATGAACTTCACCTTGATTTTGTTACTACGGTCATCAGCCCGATATGAGGTCAAAAACAAAAAGTAGCAATATCCGCGATAGAAAAAGTAGATGTTGAAGGATGATTGTGCGCAAGAATCAACTCATTTGCATAGATGCTCTTTTCCAGAGACGCAAGTTCCGTATTCAACTGGAGCGAAACCCGATCTTCTTTTCCGTAGGTAACAACCCTTCTTGAGAAAATCTATCGGGACAGCATAAGCAACTTCATTGCTATTGTTGTGAAGCTGCGTCGCGAAGCAGTTCTTTATGCAAAGTCCTTGAGATTCATTCTGAGGCGAGGAAAATCCAGGAATCTCAACAAAGGAAACCTTGCTAACGGCAATATCTGTGATCATAATTTTGTGATCGCGTTTCTTTGCCTCTCAAATTATCCTCTGTATTCATTATATCAGGTTCTTTCTCCTCCTCAACTTTTCGACATATTTCTTCTTCCACTCCTCATAACTCCAGCCCTACTATCACACCTGAACGGTCTTTCCCGTCTCAGGATCGCGCGCCGCCCGTGTCTCTCCTCCGTAAACTCATCATCGAAGTACGGGCATGTGGTCGATCGGCGGTGACAGTGGAGCGGCGGGGCGGTGATGCCGGGTTTGAACTCTGAGAGGAAGCACTGCCCTCAGTCCATCTCGCGGCACGTCTCCGATGTCCTGCTGTCGAGCGTCGCCACGAACTCATATTGCTCCACGCCGAGGTCGCGGAATGCCGTCCAGTTGTCCCGTGAGGAAAAGAACGCCGCCTCCGTCTCTGCAAAGCCGCGCGCCGCTGCTGCGGGCGACACCCATGCGCCCCGCGATCCGCTGTGCAATCTTGCCGTATGGCTCGCCGCGTATCGGTCGCGCGTCAGCTCCCCTTGCAGGGTGTTCAGCAGGCGTTCTTTTGTCGCGCCAGATGCGGTCGAAGTTCAGCCGTCCGATACCCACGGCTTTTTAGAATGCGGTCAACATCTGCTTCGGGATGCGGGCGAAGGGCTCAAAGCCCTTTCTTTTTGCACCTCATACGCCGTGCGCATCTGTGCGTCGGGGTGAGATGTCACCTGCACGTCCGTGAGCGTGCATTTCTGCGGCGAGCTTTTCGATGTGCTGTGCCATCTGCATCCGTATCGCCTCAGGGAGGCGGTCGATGTGGACGCGCGCGAGAGCATTCTTTAGCTTCTGGATATACGCCTCGGAAAGATCCGCTTTCTTGGCATGCTCGATGTATTCGTCCACCGTCCAGCGAAACTCGGCAGTTCCGCCCCGTCGGTACACGCCGTGCCTCGGCAAGGCTCATTTTGTTCTCAGCGGCGAATCGCGCATACCAACGCTGAATATCGTCATTCAGGTCTTGCGCGGTCTGTCGACTACTCTGACCATCTCCGCGCTGGGATCGTCTGCCTTGCGCACGCTCGCCTCCGTCAGCTGCTCGAATCGCTCTGCCCAGTACTTATCGTGCTCCATGCTCCTCACCTACCGGATACAGCCCTGCCATCTCCTCTGCCTCATCGGCGCTCTTTTTGAGACGCTCGAGGCTCTGCTTTCGTGTCCTTCGTCCACGGATGATTTGCGACGATGGTTTCCCGGCTGATTGCGCCCTCGGAATCGCGGCGGTCACCAATCGCCTCCGCCTCGTTGATGAGGATGTCGCGGTTAAAGACGAACTCCACCGCGCCGGGCTCGACCTTTTTCAACCGCAGCGCAACACCGACGGAACCACTGAGACGCTCCAGCGCCGCTTGAAATTCGAGCTCCATATCGTTGGCGTCGGGTCGATGTCCGAGTACATCGATTGGATGTTCATCTGATTCGGATTGTTCGAGCGCGGTCATCCTTCGCGTCAGTCGCAGCCGTTCTCGATAATGGCGCGCGAGGGAGACGCAGGAACGAGCTCATAGTTTTGCGCGTTGACCTCGATGGAAGCGTCTCACGCCGCCCTTGCGCTGTCCGTGTCGCGCACGCTCGAGCCGCCCCGAAGGTCGATGAGTTCTTGCGGAATCCTCGAGCTCTCTGCCGTCATGGTTGTGGATGACAGGATCGTGCTCCGTGCGTCCTCCTGCAGATTGTCAGCGAATGTCGAAAGCAGCGTGTTGAGTGCGTCCTGCAAAGGTTTTACGCGTGCGATCGGCGGACGCTCGGCACTGTTCGCGCGACACGATAAGCGGAACGCGATCCCCAATTCATCGGCACGCCGTCCACCTGCAAATAGACGAATCCTCCCGCCTCCACGTCGGAAGAGTTTCTCGGGAATCAAAAGGTAAAATAGCGCACGCCCTCTTTTGAGAAGTGCTGACCTTGATACTCTGCTTCTTCGCACCCCTCTCGTAGTACTCGGTATAGACGCGCAGGAAGGAGATCGGCTCTCGTGTGCATCATCCGCCCAGAATGGCAGAATCTCCTCCGGCGCAAAAGCGGCAAAGCGCAAAACTCGTTATCCGCAAAAGTAGGGATAGAGATGATCCAACTCCCGCATTGAGCGGTCCTCGCCGATCTGCTTCAGCGTGCGACGAAATGCCTGATTGAACACGAGGCTTTAGCTGTACGCCGAAGGCCTCGTTCTCCGTCTTGACCTCAAAAAGGGCTTCGCGAGCAGGTAACGCTGCCTTTTGATTGACGAGTTTTCCGTATTGGTTGTCGATGATGATGATGTTGTTCGGCAGATTCCGCACCGTGGTCTTTTTTGCCGCCGTCGCGGATCGCGCTGCGTGTCTTTTGGAGTACGTCAGTGCTCACCGCGCGCATAAGCCTGCCCGATCATCATCTGACGGCGTTTCTCAGGCGAGCCATGCCGCCGTCTCGACCTCGATAAAGTCCTCCTCGGTCGCGACGGACTGCGCGCGCTCCGTATGATGTGCCGTATCACGTCCATAAAGGACATAGCCTGCCTCCTTATTCAAAACTATAGAGATCACCCGCGCCGATTTTCTCGGCGATGCCCGTGGTCGCATCGGGCGCGTCATCGTGCTTATTCTTGCCCTCACGCTGATACCGCGTCATGGCGTCATAGTACTCCGGCCAACAGTCGCGCCAGTTGGTCGGAAATAGAATGTGCTCCATCACCCACGTCGCATTGGAGAGGATCGCGCCGCCTTGTTCCGCGACTGATGAAACGGGCGGATGATCGTCCTGTTGCTCCCGAACGTCTCCCGCAGATGCCGCTCCACCGAACGCGCAAACCCGCGCCCGCCGGAGTTGGATTCAATGTCGGCGATATTGACGCCGTTTTTGTGGAGCATCTGCGCCGCCAACGGCTCTGTCTCCTCCATCGGAGCTTTCGTGTAAAAAGCACGTCAAGCACATAGGCCTCCTTGGCATATCGCCGTACGATGGCGCGATAGGTAATCCTCGCCTGTGTCCGCCGTGTCCACGCACGCCTGTGATCGACGAGAAAGCGGATGCCCGCTGCTGTCGCGCGGTACGTCGTCGTAGGTCTTAAACGCGCTGTGAGAGCCGCCCTTTGATGTCGATCGGCTCCTGCTGGTAGTTTGCAGAGGCAATATCCGCCCATCGCCCGCACTTTGTCCTCGTAGGACTCGCGTGAGAGGATCGCATCGCAAAGCATCGTCCCGTCGTCTGCCATTGCCTTCGCGGAGATATGCCTAATACGGTGGTCTTTGTACTGCTCAAGCACCCTTGCGCAAAGGTCATCCGATGTAACGCGTCATAATGACGATGATCTTGCCGCTTCCTCCTCAAGACGCGAGACATCGTATTCGTGAGACCAGTCCCAATGCTTTTCCTTGACCGTCTCGTTGTACGCCTCCTCGGCGTTCTTGATGAGGTCGTCGATGATCATAAAGCGAGCAGCCGAAAAGCCGTTGCTGTGCCCGTCGGAGGTCGCAAGATAGCTGTTATAGCCGCCCGCAGACTCCATAGATTCATCGCCGCATCGCCCGCCTTGAGTCCGCTACGCCAGGAAGATGTCACTGTAAACGATGCGCGAAGCATCCGCCTTGATCTCTTGGATGCTGTTGCGCACATTCTTCGCGAACACCGTAGAGGCGTTTCGTTATGCGAGCCTGTCATAATCTTTCTTTTGGATTCCTACCAGGATCACTCGACGAACAGCAGCCCCGCCGTGCGGCTCTTGCCGTGACGCGGCGGCTCGTTGATGATCAAGTACTTCATCCTCGCCTCGTAGAACGCCTGCAGCGCGTCGCGGAAGCTCACGGAGATAGGCACGCTCGGGCTTATAGAAATCAGGTGCTCTGAGACAGCAATAGACTCGCGCCTTGCAAGTTCCAGTTTTGTGAAGAATCAGCCTGCTATCCTGTCGATCACGTTCCGCAGCTCTTCCGTCGAAAGCCCTGCAAAGGGTTCTCCACCGTTACCTTGACCTCGAGTTTGTCGTTGAACATACCTGATATGCCTCCCCAGAGCTCAAGTGCCTTGAGTTTTTGTCGTGCGCTTTAGTTCGAAACCATTTTACGCTCTGCTTAACAACCGCGAGGTGCAGCACGCTGATCGGCAGAGAAAGCTCTTGCGTCTCGTTGAACATAACTGTCTGATATGTGACCTCGGTGCGCCATCGTCTTTTGTGCGCGTTTGCGTCTCAACATGTGGGTGATCCGCTATGTTTGCAAAGGCGATGCGTGCAAAGCTCTTTGACAACACGATCTTGCGATACCTCTGTTCGCTTTTTGAAGGTCTTTCTGACGACGTGAGATTTCGGCTTGAACCTTAACATTCCTTAACAACCTTGCAGCCGTAGCTTCAGCCGTTTTTGCACTACTATCCTGCAGAATCGCCTGTTTGCCGTTAAAATCAATCAGCCACTCATCTACGCGGCTGCATCTGCTTCGGTGTAAGCTTCACGTCGTCTCCTCCTTCCGCACATACAAAAGGGCACTGCCGCAGCTGTGCCCTCTGAAAATCCGCCTCAGCATCTTCTCTTTCCAGCATACTATATCACAGGTCGTATGCGCAATTCTATACAAACTTTTCGGCACCTCGAACTGTTTCAGAACTTTCCCGTGCAGCCACAATACGGTTCGGAACGCATACACCCATCCTACGGCAATACTACTCCTGATTCGCCCCAGAGATACCGCCGCGTCAGCACATCACGATAACTTGCCCGTCCGCGATCTGCTCAATCTGTGCTTTTGTCTCCTCGCGCATGACAATCAGCCGATCCCATTGCTCGCTGACCACGCGCGGCGTATTTCTCAAGTGCGCACGATCGCATCCGAAAGGTCGCCGATGTAGCGAGTTGCTGACCTTGTCGCCTCGTACTGGATCTCGCTTTCCAGATTCATCCACATCATCTCTTGCACGCTAGCGATCCTGCTCTGCGCTCCGCAGATCGCTCTCAGTATCACGGATGCGTCTCGAGATACTCTTTTGCTGTCATTCCGTTCCTCCGATTTTCTTTGACTCCTCCTGCTCCATCACCCATGCCATCATGCAGCGCATACTCGCGTTGATAATGTGCTTGTCACTCCGATCGCCGGCAAGCCACATCGAAAGATGCCGCACGGCTCGTACGCACCCGCGTGCTCTTTTGCGGGGATGTCTCGTGCCATGTATCTCGCCGGATGCTTCTCCGCGCCCGCCGTCAGTCCCGCGGCGATTTCCAATCCAGCCACGCAAAACTAAAATACCGGAGTCGTTCGGTTTCCGCGCTCTGCGGATATATCATGTCTGCCATTTTCTGACCTCCATCAATCTTTAAAAATCGTCATATCACGCCGTTGGCACAATACCGCCCCTGTTTCCTCCGCAGTAAAGAGAATCGGGGTCTGACGAGACACACGCAAAGGTGCGTATATGCGAGCCTCCGTTTTTACGCTGTGCAAAGTATCCAACAATATCGGCAAGGTACTTAACATTGACACATGCTCTTTCGTGCTCGTCGTGCGGATGATTTCGCATATACGACGATGCGTCATCCTGTGCCTGTAGCTTCGGTTCACGCACTTTGAACGCCATGATCACGGTTCCCCTCTATCTGTACTGACCAGCGCATCCTTTTTCTTGACAGACATGGTGGCAATACCTTTGAGGAAAAGACATGAAGTTCTTCAAGTTCCTGCGAGGCGAATAAAGCAGCATAAACCGAATTCTCGCTGACCGAGGACCACCTTTGGAGAAAAGGCGATGTTTGAGTCCATAAGCTCCGCCCCTGTCGTAAAGTCAACAGGACCCGTGCTTGCAAAATCTCCGTCAAGCCATGTCATCATGTAACGCCCAGCTTGCGGCATATACTACGCACCATCCACATAATGCAGCGCTGAAATTTTTCGTTATCGCTTTTCAGATCCAAAAACTTCTTGACGTTTTTCGCGAAAACTCAGCATAGTAAGTCCTCCTTACTCCGCTCCTTGTCGCTCTGTCACTTACTTTTACCTGCATCCAACATGCCCTCCTGCCCGGCGGCCTTGCCTCCAGCGCCCGCATTACGTCCTCGTCGATCGTCCCCTTGGCGACAAGATGATGCAGCTACCAGATTCGGTCTGTCCCGGGACGGTGCAGACGCTTATTCGTCTGTTGATATGCCTCGAGGCTCCACGTCAGCCCGTACCAGATGGCGATATGTGTCCGCCATGCTGGAATTGAGTCCGTGCCCCGCACTCTGCGGATGCGCAGAGAATCGGACGCCCGGCGTTTCCAGTCGCGGATATCGTCCGCGTTTTGAGCTCCACGCCTTTGGATGTATCTTCGCCGCAGCGTGTCGGAGGTCGTGGCGGTGGCTGTGAATCACTCGCATCTGACCTCTTGCCCTCGTTGCGGGTGATGATCTCATCAGTCGTCAGCTTTCGCCTCATGGATTTTAATGGCTTCCTGCTTCGTCATAGACGGATCATTCGCCATCTGCGGCAGCTTGTTTGTCAGCGCGGCGGCAGATGCGGCAGTCGATGTCCGTATCCCCGACACTGCACCAGGACAAGCTCGCTTCTCCATTTCAGCAGGTATCGCTGGTGCCTCATCCGGCATGCACCGGCTCACAACGTTCTGCATCAGCGGCGGCGGTGTCAAAATAGTCTTCGCTCTTCATGCTGACGCGAGATGTCACCGATTTTACGGAAAATCTGCTTTGTCGGCGCGGGACGCAGATCGGCCAGCTGTATACGACTCTAGCCCGTTTTGCTGTCCCGGGCGGAGTACCGCTCACGGTACTCCGTCAATGTCCTGCCGGGCCGCTTACCGCGATCGAGGAGATACAGCTGACTCAGAGTGCATCAAACCGTTGGGGCTGGCGTCGGTGAGAAAGTACGACACGCCTGATCGGCGGCCGCACTCCGCGGTGCTTTGAATCTCTGCGACGCAGAGATTCTCAGAACTGCTCGACTCGTCGATCACCACCATGTCAAACGGCCATTTGTTGTCGCGTGTTAGCCGACCAGCCATTTCACAACGTCGCGGTTGACGACTTGTGGATGTCTGCGTCTGCCCGCAGTGCCGCTTCGCGCGTTGCCCTATCGCCGACAGCGATGGACACGCGTAAATTCTGTGTAATGCGCCCACGTCTCACTCATCGCGCCAGGTGCTCCAGTGCCACACGCAGCGGAGCGTTACAAAGCGCTTACGCACGGCAGAAGCGGTCATATATCCAGCTCGTCGATCGCGCAGCGTCGATACCGTCTTGCCCATGCCCACTTGTATCCAGCAGGAGAGCAACGGCGGGTGTATCGATAATCCGCTGGATCGCATACACTGCTGATACCGGACGCGGTACGAACTCCCTACGCATCGAAGAAGAATTCACAGAACGTGCGGATATCTGCATCCGAGCGGATGACGCAGACCGGAAAGCCCATCGCGCGAATCTCTCTGTGCGCCGCCTCCTGCGCCCGCCGGGTTTCCGCCGGGCGTTTGATCTGGTGATTTCTGCCGCCAAGCATCAGCACAATGCGGTCAGGCACTCGATTCGTCCCGGGGAATATGATTTCATCGCGAGCCACTCCGGCCTCCTTGACCGCCTTCTGAAATTTCCACGTTCGACTTGTTTTTCCGTTATTGTTTCATCGGGTCGGAACAGCCTTGAAAAAATATTTTTCATTTTTCCTCCTTCACCCCCTTGACAAATCTAGTGGAACCTGTTACGCGCGTGCGCACATGCGCGGACACTTTTACGGAAATAAGGAAATATAGGGGGTATGTCCTTATTTACCAAACATCTATACAAACAAAAGTTCCAAAGTTCCACGCCTCTATCTCCTTGATTCTCTAAGAGCTTAGCCCGGAACATTCTAAAGTTCACAAAGTTCAAGATTCACTTTTTCTTTATTTTCACTGGAACTTTCTCCTCTGTGGAACTTTCTCAGATCACTTGCCCCTCGAACAGACCCTTTGCTTCCCATAATGTGGAAATCGGATGCCTCCACTCGGTTGATCCAGCCACTTTCATCTTGCGCAAAATATCATTGTTCCTATTGATTGCGTTCGAGTTAGCTTTTGGATGCTCCGTTCAGGAGCTCGACCAGACACTCCATCGCGCAGACGCGGTCGCAGTACCGCCCCCTCAGGCATGTCCAGTCCGTCACCATGTAACAAGATGAAATCGCGGCGCTCTCCGAATCAACTTCGCCCAGCCACTCCGGCGGCGGGCGATCCACGAAGTCGTAGATCAGCCCTGCCAAAAGGGCTCTCGTCCGTGTGTGCTTCCTGCAGCTCCGCGCAATCGCTTCCATGTCCGGGGCTCAGATGCGAGGGAGCTCACCGCCCGCGAAAACGTCGACGGCCTCCGCCCATATTGCCCACAACGCACGTCCTCCGTCAGGTGCTCAAATGCGACATCATCCTGCGCTCCTTGTCCACCTGCATTGTGCCACCAACAGCCATGATCTGGTCACAGATAAAGTCTGCGATATTGGTTGTCGCGATGAAGATGCACCCGGCGTGGATACCGCTCTGGCGCCTGGCGCCCATAGGCGGCTCTGAAGGAGGTCCTCCTGCTTGAGATGAACTGCTTCACGAGCAACGTACGTAACCC
>BNJU01001106.1_pt1 | contig 25052 bp, 20 predicted proteins | sample 8539281 | NCBI WGS metagenome assembly BNJU01 (sample SAMD00202456, study PRJDB9452) | human saliva metagenome | isolation source: human saliva | place: Japan
TTTGTAATCAAAAATATTTAGCATAGAATCAATGATAGAAGTCGCAAAAGGAGTATCTGTATGAAACGGAAAATCTTGAAAAGATTATTGTGTTTCTGCCATGTATTACATGAGCATCCAGAGTTGTCTAATCACGAAGTAACACACGAAAATTAATTAAAGAATTTATTGCATAAAATATGTCTGAGTTATCTCGTGTTTGATGAAGGGGATTGGTTGTATTGTATGAAGCCATCAACTCACCAAAGAGACGATCGTACTACGGGCAGACCATGATGCGATATATGAATTCTTCAACACACCATTTCATGGCTGTGTCATGATGGACATACTGCAATTTTGCTGGGTGTGATGCTAGAAGAGGATAGAGAAAGTAGAGTATACGTTATCTATCTTTTTCAACCTGCCGAAGAAAAATGGTAGTGGTGCCGCTATCTGCAAAACCATTATTTGAAAAGTATCATGTGGATAAAATTTTTGCTCTTACAATATGCCTAACTTAAGAAAAGAATGTGACGTACTATCGACCAGAGACAGTCATGTGTGCTTCGGTTGGGTATCGCATTTCTTTAACAGGAGTACAAAAGCCACTGCTTCGAACCTGAGAAAGGACTGAATCCAGTATATGCTTTATCTGCATTTTGCAAAATCTGATTGAACCTCTAGCAAAACAGACTGGATTTCAAACCATTTACATTTTGCATCATCAGTTCACTTGCGATGATGATAACGTTATCCATATGAATGTGGGTAGTTTGAACCTTGGTATTTCACCAGCAAATGAAATTTGTTTTGACGTTACGTGCTGCTAAAAGAAAATGAACTGGCTGTATTAGAAGAATATGTTCAGTCTTATTTTGAAGGATTAAAAGAAGTTTGAAAGTAAAGCATTGAAGAGTTTGATCGCTTTGATGAAAATTACGATCCACCCTCTAGTAGATAAAAACTGTTAGAAATTAAAGACTGCAGATCTAGAGGTTGAAGAATTATTCGGAACCAATTCAGTAGAGTGAAGATTTTGGTTATTATAAGAAGTTTGCACCATGTATGTTTGTCTTGTTGAATGAGACGTGTCCTTCTTTACATCATGATTCCTATGTATTTGATGATGAAATTATTCTCACTGCTGTATGTATGTTTGAAACAATTATTTGATAGTGTTTTATGTATTTCACTGTACTATCATTGATTTTACAATACTTTTCTGAAAAAGACTTGTATTTTCTAGGGGAATGGAATACTATTAAAAGCAAGGTGATAACACCGAATGCGCCGATAGCTCAACTGGATGGAGCGTTTGACTGCAATCAAAAGCGTTGCGGGTTCGACTCTGCTCGCGCGATACATTTATAAAAAGCCCACTGAAGCGGTATTAGGATATTTCATACTGTCAAACGAGGAGGACAAAAAGATGAAAGTGATTTTGAAAGCAAATTAGTTCAGCTGTCCGTGAGGCAGTGAAGCAGAGGTACGATATTGACGCAGATGATTCAATATTGATTGTTGAAACACGTGATCCAAAGATGGGAGACCCATATTCAACTGGGTGTAGCTATGCGCCTTTTCCCGAACATTGCATAAGAGTCCATTAGAGTATAGCTGGACCTATCGTTGAAAAGTTAAAGGAAATATATAGAAGCTTCTTCAATTGAAGTTGTAAAGCCCGAAGCGGGATCAACTTCCCGCTTGAAGAAAGATGCTTTGGCTGAAGTGATTAATACTGTTATCAACGCAGGTGATGATTATGGAAGAATAACACTGGTGAGGTGTAAATGTGGTAGCTGAGTGGGTATCCGCTAACCCTACAGGTGACTTTACACTGTGACATGCTCGTAACGCTGCTTGGGTGACCAGATCACGTCTTTACGAAGCGCGGTTATACAACTAGAGAGTTCTATGTTAACGATGCTGGTAACCAGATTGTGATGTTAGGTGAATCTTAGCTCTCGTTACTTTCGAACACTTTTGGAAAAGAGTATCCACTTCCAGAAGATGGATATCATGCACAGAGATATCATCGATATCGCAAACTGATTGCAGAAAAAGATGGTGATAAGTGGTTAAACGCTGATCCTACAGAACGTCTTGAATACTGTTTAGGGAAGACAGGTGTTGAGTTAGAATTAAAGAAGATTGAGGATGACTTAGAAACTATATCGCTGTGATTTAAAACTCCAGCATGAAAACATTTCTTCTATGGAAAAACAATCGTAAGCGTATCAATGATTGCTTAACAAAGATGGCTGATATGGGTCTAACTTATGAAAAGGATGGTACTCATGGTTTAAGAGTACTGAATATGAGCGATGACAGGACCGTATTACGTAAGAGTGATGGAACATTATCGTACTTAACGCAGATATCGCTAACCACATCTATAAGATTGAAAGAGCTATGATCAGTAATCAACTATGGGTGTTGACTACATTCCCTACGTAACACGTGGGCGCAGTCTGCTTTAACAGCATTGGGTTATCCAGATGTTCTAAGGTTATATCATCCAGATGGATGCGTATGGTTGAGGATGGTAAGGAAGTGAAGATGTCCAAGCGTACAGGTAACGTAAATTACAATTCGTGAACTTTGCAGAAGACGGTGTGTTGACGCTGCCTCGTTGGTTCTTTCGTTTCCAAGGACGCTGCGACCACATGGATTTCGATAGAGTTAGCTCGTTCTAAAAGATAACAACAACCCCTAGTATTCTATGCACAGTATGCATATTTCCCCGTATAGTATTCCATTATGAACAACTTAAGATTCTGCATCCACACAGGTAGCTACTTTGAGATCGTCTCAGTGATGAGAAGGAATTACAGTTGATGAAGCCATCAGCGAATTCTCAATCGAAAGTTAAATGCAGCAGCAAGCAGAAAGCCAAACAAGATGCGGAATATATTTCTCTTGTTAAGGTTTTACCACAGCTACTACAAAGTTCACGTAAATAACCCAGAAGATCCTGATTAACAAAAACCAACGTTTAGGCTTAGTAAAAGTACAATGAGTTACATTGAAGAATGCTCTAAACCTTGTTGGTGTAGAAGCACCTGGAATCAATGATAGTGAAACAAACTAGAACGATATGGCCCTGTGAGTGATATAGGGCTTTTCTTGTGAAATCGAGAAATTTTCACACAAAAGCTTAGAGGATGTTTTACAGGATACAAAATTTTAGGCATTATGTTTCCAAACTATAGAAAAAATATATGTATATATAGTATAGATTTGAAACGGTCATATCATGCGCGCGATATGTAGCTCACATGAAAAGACAATGAGAGGAAAAGCAATGTCTAATATTCATGTATCGAGGAAATTAAAACACTCAAAAGGTTTTTATTACACAGGCCAGGAGAAGAATTATTAAATCTACACCTGACACATTAGAGAATTATTATTTGATGATATTCCTGATCTGACGAAGCACAGGTTGAACACTGACCGTTTTCGCTATGATTTTACGCGACAATGGTGTAAGTTAGTTTATCTGAAGACTTTAACTGGAAACATTAGATGCTCACCCAGAAATTAAGGAACAGTCTTTGATCAGTGGTTAGTTGAATCAGGTGTTCATACAGCGGAATATCGCAAGATTATTATGATTACTTAGCTAAGTTTACTAAACAATGAGGAATTAGTTCTAAAGACTATGGCTGGTATCACATTAGAGAAATTGGTGAGATCACACAAACTTCTTAGTTGACCGTCTTGAGACTAACTCTCACTTATGACAAAAACCCAAATGCCAAACCTATACTTCCTTTGACACGCGACCCATTCTGCTTCTGCAGGTAACGAGTGCAGTTATTAACAGAATGTACCCTGTAACAAGAAACCGATGAAACAATCCGCATTGCAGATTACATCTTCAGATTCCATCCAGAATATGCTGGAAATGTTCCAGATTTATATGGACGTAACAATCACCTCCACATCGAAGGTGGAGACGTATTAAACGTTAATGAACTCTTATTCATCGGTATTTCACAGAGTACATCGTTGCGGCTGAAGCTATGAGGACTCTAGCTATGAAGATGTTCTATAAAGAAAACGAAGGATACAGGTGGATACAATTTTACAAGCTTTCAATATTCCTAATTCACGTGCATTCATGCACCTAGATACGTGTATTTACACAGATGGATGCTGATGCATCGACAATTCACCCAGGCATCATGGAAACATTACAAGTATTTGCATTAACGAGCTGATCGTGCAAACCTGTGATGTCTCATATCGAAGAACATACAGGTAAAGTTAGAAAGATGTCTCTGCCAGTTCATAGGCCAGATCAAAAGTTCGTTTATTCCCTTTGCGAGACTGGCGATCCGCGAGCAGCGAACGTGAACAGTGGAATGAGTGGTTTCTAGAGCTGACACTGACACTGTGCGAGCAGATCATCAAGCTTACAAGCTGCAACTATGTTATGCAAACCAGTATCTAAAGGATGGCTGGATTTGAAGTATTAGGGACCAGAAGCATCCAACTTGCTTGCGTAGGACGTGGCGGGACCAGATGTATGTCCTTTGCCACTGGTCTCGTGAAAGACAGTTTGCAGCGAATAACCCATAGTAGAGAAAAGAGAAAGCAGTGAGCCATTATGGGCGTTAATATTGAGGAAGAAGTTTGTGACACCATTAGATTTTACTATCAGAAGAAATCAGATATTTCTGGAATTATCTTGCTGAGTCAAGAGATTAAAGCAATGCTAATGGTGTTACCACGAGTTATTTAAAGGGCGTTACGTCGTTCTCTTGTTCGAAAAGACATCTACAAGAACACGTTAGTGCATTTGAAGTTGGTGACGTGACTTAGGTATGTAAGTGTTACATTCCTAGATTCTGGATCATCACTGATGGGTGAAGGAATCATTAGAAGATACAGCTACAGGTGGCTAGGGTCGTATGTACGATGAAGTATCGAGAATACCGTGGATTCAAGCGTGGAGATGGACTGAAGAGCTGCTCAAGCATTCTGCGTTCCTGTATGGAATGGTTTGTCAGACTTATATCACCCAACACAGATGTTGGCTGATATCTCAACAGTTAAGGAAGAATTCGAAAGCGATGTTAGCCGCAAGTTACATTCTTCAGTGACGCTCGTAATCTATGCTGCTAACTCATTGATGATTGTTTGTGCTGAGTTAGGTATGCACTCTGTGCATGCAGGACCTAAGGAATTAATGTGCCTTCTGATGAACTTGTTGCTAAGCACGAAGAAGTAGCTAGCGCATACGGAATGCGCAAAGTCGAATTACGAGATGATGTCAAGATCGGTGCTGAGTGATGCAGACGTTCTCTAGGAGATATTTGGTTATCAATAGGTGAACTAGAAGAATTCATAGGAGCGAGAATCAAGCTCTTTACGTCCTTACTGTGTTAATGAGGAATTGATGAAGGTGTAAAGGCTGACTAGCTGCTATCTTCTAGTTACACTGCTTACCATCATTTCCACCGATCGTAACACAACAGTTGGTGAGAACATTTACCAGATGATATGGCTTTGAGAGGCTATGGAAGTTACGGATGAGTGGTCTCGTAGGCTACATGCTAGAGCACCTGATGAGAGCAGAGAACACGCATGCATATCAATTATACAGACTATGGCGTACTACTCTGGAAAGTAATCACATGGCAAAGTCGCATAGTAGTAAGCTCTTTGGGGGTAATGCTTTAGGCAATTTCTGAGCAGAGCTTGAGATGTTCGTCAAGCATACTGCTAAGACTATCGCCGATTTTCAGCTGGGACGGCTATGGAAGTAATTGTTGGTCATGCGGTGCGACCACAGCTGGAATGATTAACCTGCATGGAATTTCATGCGACAAAGGGCGCAATACTCCACATATGCCATTCCCAGGAATGTGGGTGCTGGGACAGTCTCAGGGCTATATCGTTTATCATTGTACAACAAGCAATTCAGCAGTGGAATTAAAGGGCTCGTGGTGTTGACAAGGAATGTGCAGCTATTGTTGCCACGCAGTTGTTGATGAAAACGATCCAGGATTTGCGGAAACCTACAAAACCAGTAGTGAAGCTTCTATACTAAGGAAGAAGCAGATAAGATTGCTGAAAAGGGCTTACATTGCTGTATGAAGATGCGGGACGTGGATATCGTCAGATTTGCACCTTCACCAATTCCACAACGTATCGTTGAATTAAAGGTTGTTGAACAACCTGTATACGCTAGCAACATCGTTATCACAGTTGGTGGCGGAGGAATCCCGTGAGTTGAAACAGAGCAAAGGATTAAAGGCGTAAGCTGTCATATCGATAAGGATCGTTCCAGTGCATTACCAGCACGAGTCCATTGAATCGCAGATATGCTGCATTATCTTAACTGCAGTCGACAGAGTATGGCCAGCTATAACAAGCTTGAATCAAAAGGAACTTCCAGCAATGACATTGGAAAGAAGCAGCGAAGTATCATCGAGGAAGTACTTGCTCCTGGAAGTTAGAGAGCATGTTTCCAAAGGTTCAATCATGCATGGAATTCGTTAAGAATAACTATACGTGGTGGAACTAACTGCGTACATCATTACAAAAAGCAAAAGTTGCTTTTACGAGGTGAAACAGGCACTATTATTACTAAATAATTAGAAGGGGGATAGTGTGTCAGAGTGAAAGCCAAGAGCAACGCTTTCAACAGCGTTTACGATTTTATTTATCATTTTAGCAGTACTTTTGTTTAATTTCAGTGGCATTAAACGGACAAACCAATTGGCGAGTAGCTTAAACTGTCAGTGGTTTAAACCTGGAGAAGTATGGTAGAATTGGTTGACACGGTTGCTAACGGCAAAACCGTTAGGTTGTCGGTGCACATAAGTGATTTCTTCATGCATTCCAAGAGGATTTGCGGATGCCTCAGAATTGATCGTATTTATTATGCATGGCTATCGGTGGATCTCACTTGGTGTTGTAACGAGACAGGTGCCTCTTTGAAGCTGAGTGTTTTATCACTTAGTTAAGAAGATGCGTGATGAGGAAGAAGTCCTAATCGTTATCTTGATGATCTTATTATTCTCTATTGGTGCGTTCCACATATGCGGAATGGCTGAAGAGACAATCGGTTTCTTTACGCTTTGATTACTACAGCACATTAGCATGGCTTCGGCTTCGTACAATGGTAGCAGTTGCAACTCGTGTGCTCAGCGGATGTAGTGTGCTAGGGTTCAACACCACCCCATTTGCTACTGATGCAGCTTCATAGGCTGGCGTGCAGAGCATAGTTAACGTTCCTGGCGACAACACAGATTGCTATGGTTCTTGGTTTTGCATTGTGGTTTACACCACTTTGGCAACGTCTTTCTTCTGTATTGAGCTTACGCTAAAGAAGGTTAAAGGCTGATAAAGGCTCAACAATTCCTTTCTGCTACAAGAGCAGGAAGGCACGCCGTGAGACACTACAAAAGATAGTGGCAACAAGTTAGAATTTACACACTGTAGAGCATAAGGCTTGTATTAATCGTATTTGGCAATCCTCACCTGCAGTTGTGATTGCTTCCTTGATTTCTTATGTTGACCTTTTACTTGCGATGAAGAAGCTTACCTAGCAGTACTTGGATGGACTTCATTCTTAACAGAACCTTTAGGTCCATGGTATTTCTCTCAACTAGCCAGCTTGGCTTTACATTCGTGCGCATTCTTGCTCGCTATCATATGGCTAGCCTGTCCGAAGAGAGAATTTATCGATACATACTTTAGACGGTGCTAAGGATCTGCATCAGTATGCCATCGCTGGGTCGCAGCTGCCCCGCGGTATTACTGTCAGTGATGCTGCTTTCAACTCATATGGACTTCGGATCCTTGGACAAGGCATGCAGGTATGTTGATGGGTGTTCGAGTATCGTAACTCGCTCTATCTATGTACTACTTAGTATTGAGTTTCTTAGTTCGTTACGTCATCTGGACTTGCTGGATCGTTCAATGCCAGTAATGGTTGGTTTAGCTTGAATACATTAGGCTCAACGGACTTCCAGTTATGATTATACTATCTTCTGCGCTAGTTTGCGTGATTAATCAACCTCCTTCACACCATCTAATCTGGTGTAATGTAATGGGTGATCTAGATTGCAGCTAAGGTCGAACTAAAGACTGCTTATATGAAGCGTGCGATAGTGTTTGGCGATTAAGCTATCGCAAATATCGTTGTTCTATCATTGGCAACGATGTTAATCAAATAATTAAAAACTCAAATATATGCGCCGGATAGGGTTCCGGCTGTGTGAGCACATGGTCAGAACTCTCTTCGCTATTCAAATATGCTATGATATGTACCAACAGAGGTACAAAATTGCCATGACCAAAGACAGTAACTATTCAAGATAGCTGGACTGTCAGGAGAGCTCATCCTATTCTCTTTTGCTCATTTGACTATGTGGAAAGCAATTGAGAAACCAACTAAAGCTTTTAATGTGCACCAGGCATGTCTCGTTTTATGTACTTTAACAGCAAAAGTGTCGGTAAGATTGTGCGTAGATGGTGTGGAGACGATATGCTGCCTCATACACATATGACAATTACACCTTTGGAAAATCACGGATATCATTGACGTGCAGAGGATACCTTACACCTGAGTCCCAGTTGTTTACGATTATCAGTTTATTAACTCAATGCTCCAAGGTAACACCGAGTCGGAGAGAAGAAAGTGTAGACCTTTGAATTTCCATGCGGTTGATCCTCGATTGTATATTTAAACGATGAACAAACAAAAGTGCGTAGATGGAACTGCATGTCACACCTTCTGTAGCGAACTTGGTGTTGATTCCGCGTTGGTCGGGCAACCTACCGTTATCATTCTTATATTCCACTAGTTAAAATTATTGAGTTATTGGTATGCATCCTCGCTACTTTAAAAGCTAGTGAAAGAAGTAGTGAATGAAGAAAATGCTTTCCCGTCATGCAGAATTCGATTATTAAAGTCTATTTATTCCCATTCTTCAGAGCGTTTGACACTTGAAAAAGTTGCGGAAGTTATTCTTTATATCCGAATCAACATTATCAAAGAAGTTAACTGATTTTGCAGGTACTACATTTACAAGTATGTTAAATACATTTCGTATTGAGAAAACATCAAGATTATTTTAATTTATACCCGGATCTGACACTTGAAGAAATTGCCATTCTACTTGGTTTTGCGGATGCTTCTTGGCATCTATCAAAAGCACTTTGTAGAAAAGGTAGGTATTACGCAAACAAATGTCAGCCAAAATCTATGCAGCAAAAGTAAAATCTACAGATATAGTATCGTGCGAGATAAGAATGTTGCTTTTGAAGTAACTAACTATCTTTATGCAAAGCACCATGATATCGAGAAGTTACTGCTAGTACGATGGCTGAGAAATACTGTGTTAAAGTGTTCTGGTGAAATTAAACCGTCTCGTTACTCTATTAATATTCTGAGAAAGAACTTTGAAAACATTATTGAATTTCATTCAGTCTTAATAAAGCTAGTGATTATTAGTTTCTACTAACTATTCTGTCTTAGATGTGGTGTAGCTGTAGGTTGGTGTCAATATCAAGACATTCAATCTTACTTACCGTTAGCAATGACACCAACAGAATTTCCGCACTGGGTATTACGCTTTGCAAAAAGTGGATCGTTCCTGAAAGTGGCTTTGCTGATAACTCTCAATTAGAGAAGTTGGGTAAATAATGAAACCATTCTATATGACAGGGCATGTAGATCGATTGTGATGCAATTGTATCTGGCAATCGCGTATGCTCATCTGAAACAACAACTAGGGCAAGATGCGATCGTGTGTGCTTTTAGCAGGCAGTGAAACACAGCATTTATTACTGAAGTGGTTTTGAAACGATCCTAAGTCTAATCCACTTACAGCTAGATGTATGTTATCGGAAATCGAGAAGGATGATCCATTACCATGCGCTCCAGACGTAACAATGAAAGAAAGCATTAGACCTGTATTTTGATCCTGTAAAATAGTTAGATATTTTCGTCATCGCTGATGAAAAAGAAAGAACTTTAGGATTGTTATCTGTTTCTGACTTAACAAAACTTTGGGCGGAAAGTGGTAAGTCTTTGAAAGATTTGATAAGCACAGCCACTTTAGCCAACATCGCAAGAGGCCCGAAAGGCGTGTATTATTGTGAATCAGAAACAGTATCATCCAAGTGGTATTGTGTCAGATTATGCGTTTCCACATGTCTGATGGCCAAGTATATAAGAATTCCTATTAGTAATTGTACGTAATGCACATCCAGATATTCAACGCTTTAGCAATTGGGCGGGTGGCAGCTTTAGTGGTTGTATCTGGCGAAGATTGGATAGATGAAGTTACTTTTATCCTCATGCGCAAAGAAAAGTGTATCCATGTTGCCTACGGATTGCTCCGTTATTGAATGTTCACGTTTGATTTATCAAACACCATCTGTCAAATCAGTTATGACAACAGATGTAATGACATTCCAAGAAACAAGAGTACGTAGATAGAAGTGAGCGATCATATTGCTAAGACACGTTATCGTACCTATCCCTGTTCTGGATAAAGACGGCAGAGTTGAGGTGCTATTCACGTTATCACTTTATTCCATTATGAGAAGTTTATTCTCGTTGATCATAATGAAGCGATGCAATCTCTGGCCGTGATTTGGAGTTTGGGTGGAAGTGGTGAAAATTGATCATCATCGTATGGGTGGCATTGAGACAGCAACGCCTGGTCAATATCGTTGCACGTACGGTGGAAGCACGCCGCACCACATTGGTTTATATAAATCATCACATGTCAAATTATCAAAAGAATCTTTGCAGGAATTCTTCTTGGTGCTGCTAGTAACGACAACAATGTGCTTGCAGTCACCGTCAACTACGTTTGATCATGAGATGGTAGAATACCTAGAAGAAGTGTCATGGCATGAAAGCTATCGACGTATATCAAGAGATGCTGATGCCTGAGATTCTGTCACAAATAAGACTGATGTAGAACTGCTCTCATAATGATTTTAAAAGAATTTTAGAATTAGTAGCACAAGAATTGCCATTACGCACAGGTACAATGTAAAAGATGATTACTTTAATCAAAGATCACTCATGCATTCATGGAAGAAACATGCAGAGTCACAACATTATGATTTAGTGTACATACTGTTTACTGATCCTATGATGATCAGGTCCTACTTTTATGGGCGGGAAGAAGTCTAATATTGTTGGAGAAGCTTTTGGTGATCTTTCAATAAAGAACATTTTTGAAAGGGTATTGTATCTCGCAAGAAAACAAGTACCACCTATTATTATTGATACTTTAAAGTGATATACTGTAGTACAAGAGGCAGTGACAATGAGAAAGTTTATTGTGATGAAGTTTTTGAAGATGATTTCGTAGCTAGTATTATGGATACTAGCTGTAAAGAATGTTCAGGAGTCTATTCATTTAGATGATGAAAAGCAGAAATCAAAAGCACTATTAGATAGCGCAAATGAAGGTGCGAAGTACTTGACCATAAGTGATTTTCAGAAAAATGCGGTATGAAGACTTGGCGTGAAGCATATTCTAAATTTCCTACAAAAGAAGGAGCACGTTGTTCGATTGAAGCTTTACTAAAGCGTGTATTGCTATGGTACGCCAGTTGGTCTCTACTCACTCACTGTTGATATTACAAATGCAATCTCATTAAAGTATGCATTCCCAATTGGGGCAGAGAATATGGAAGCCTTTAAGGGTGATTTACACTTAGGTATCATGAAGGGTGAAGACTTCTGGCCAATTGGTTCAGATAAACCAGAACCACCAAAGTAGGTGAAATTGCATATACGATGAGGAAGGTCTATCTGCCGTTGTTGGAACTGGCTGATGGAAAGCAAGCGAAGTGACGTGACGATACAACAGTAGAATTCATCGCAATGGAATGTGTAGAACCAAACCGTGTGGCTGAATTACAGAAGCTACTCGATGAACTGGCAAATCTTTTAACACAGTATGTTGGTGCCGAAGCAATCAATGCCCAGATTATCAATATCAACACAAAAAGAGACAATGATTCAAGAATAAATAAAATGCGCAGCTATCAAGAGGCGCATTTTTATATATAGTATAAGAAGAGAGATGATATCCATCTATCATCTCTCGCATTAACTATTTTATTTTCCTGAGTTTGAAGACATGTAGTCAGACCAGATTGTGTTTAACTTTTTCAATCTGTTCATCTGTTACAGAGTAAAACGCACAACATCTCCGCCTAACTTTGAACTCTCATGCAGCCGTTGCTGTAAAGAGTAACGTTATATGTACCTTCTTTGTCAGCTACTTCAACACCAAATACTGTATCCTTTTGATTGAAAGAAACCTTGTCTTTAACAACTTTTGTTGAGAGTGTCTTTAATTCATCAGCGATTGCGTTAACAACATCCTTTGGTCAGTAATTGTTTCGCGTTGAATTCCAGAATCTGGATCAACATAGATAACGGAAACCTTAGTTGGTTCCTTTGTTAACTTCTCGGAAATGCTCTTAGTAGATAATGCGTTTGCACCACAGCCAGCTAAGAATAATAAGCCGGCTAATACGATTGTGCCTAATGTCTTTTTCATCTTAATCCCTCCAAATATACTGATAAGAAATATACCTAAGAATATAACATATTTTCCTATAAAAAGATATATTTTTATCACGCTCTCAATGATAATATAAAGAAAATAAAACGAACAGAAGAATTATCTTTAAAAGATGATAAAATAGTCAATTTTATGATAATCAAATGAAAAATTTACAATTATATTTACGTGTTTTGGAAAAACTATACAATATCGAATAGAGCATATATTTTGTAGTTATTGTACACGGTGATATAAAAAGTTATATTGTATAAAAATATTTAGGAGGCAAATTATGGTTGATGTAATAATCATTGGTGCAGGTACTGCTGGTCTTTCGGCAGCCATTTATGTACAAAGAGCAGGCAAGAAAGCTTTGGTTTTAGAAGAGTCTACTTATGGTGGACAGATCATCAATACAGCAGATATAGAAAACTATCCAGGTATCAAACATATTTCTGGTTTCGATTTTGCGACAGATCTTTATAATCAAGCGAAAGACTTAGGTACAACTTTTGCGTTTGAAGGTGTTGTGAGGATTGAAAACCATGAGGATGAAAAGATTGTTTACACGACAAAGAATGAATATCACGCAAAAGCGATTATTATCGCGACAGGTATGAAACGTAGAGAACTTGGAATTGAGCGTGAAAAAGAGTTGACGGGTAAAGGTGTATCTTATTGTGCAACTTGCGATGGTATGTTTTTTAGAGGTAAAGATGTAGCTGTAAATGGTGGTGGTAATGTAGCGGTTGAAGATGCAGAGTATTTAACACGTTTCTGTAATCGTGTATATATTATTCATCGTCGTGATGAATTCCGTGCAGATGAGGCTGAAGTAGTAAAAGCTAAATGGCAAAGAAAAACCCCGTAAAGGTAATGAATAGTACGGTTACAAAATTAAATGGCGAAGATCGATTACAATCGATTGATGTTACAGATAAAAATTCTGGCGAAACAAAGACATTGAATGTGGACGCGTTATTTGTTGCAATTGGACAAATTCCGATGAATCAAATCTTCTCTAATATTATTGAACTAGATGAATATGGATTCATTAAGGCTGATGAAGAATGTCGTACATCTGTTAAGGGTATTTATGCAGCTGGGGACTGTCTTAAAGAGTGTTCGTCAATTAACAACAGCCGCTAGTGATGGTGCTATCGCTGTCTTTGAATGCATGTAATAATTTATAAATATTATTTCAGAAAAGATACCTCTGTTAGTACATATAAGGATATAATAATAATAACAACAAGAGGTAGGTATACTGAATCAGATAAAATGTATATTTTTGATTTAGGCTGGACCCTTTCTAGAACCATGCAGCGGTGATTGAATTGAATCAAAATTTATGAACTATTTCCTCGAGAGAAAATTTCGGACTGACCAAAAACGTCTCGGCAACATGCATATAACACAGCGTATTTACCATTTATTGAAAACCCAAAAATGACAAGTGAACTAGGAGCAGATTGAAAGATTTACTCTGTTTCTATCTAACGCTATTTGATCAAGCTAGTTAGAGGGTACGATTTCAACATGCAGTAAAACTTGCAGTTGATATGGTGGAAAATCTTGCGACAATGAGTTTGATACCAAGTTCCTGGAAACACTGAAAACATTGAAGGATGGAGGTTATCGTATTGGAATTATTTCTGATACGTGGCCATTTATATTGAAAGACGTATTCATGCATTCAAATTAGATGAATATGTTGATCAATACTACATATAGTTACGAATTAGGTGTTTTAAAACCGGATTTATTGATGTATCGCGATGCATTAGAAAAATCTGACTTAAACCTGAAGAATGTATTTTTGTTGATGATCAGTTAGGAATCTTAAAGCTGCAGAATCTATGGAATCCATCCGGTACAAATTGTTTATCATGAGGGTGTTGAAACTGGAGAATATCCAACGATTCAAAAGCCAAGTGATATTCTGAATTTACTAAAACAATATCAATAAGCATATTCAAGGCTTTTAAATTCCATTATGTATTATCATTGACATATAGAATTGGGAGATATGAAAACATGTTAAATGTTGAGTAAAAAGCACCAGATTTTAAATTACCAGATCAAAAATGGTGTAGAACATACACTTTCTGAGTATAAAGGTAAAAAGGTCATCTCTATTTTTATCCAAAGGATAATACATCAGGCTGTACAGCAGAGGCTTGTAACTTCCGTGATCGCTTTGCTCACAAATTCAGGAAAAGGAGCGATTGTATTAGGTATTTCAAAGGATAGTGTCAAGTCTCATAAAAAGTTTGAAAGTAATTATGATTTACCATTTACATTACTATCTGATGAATCTACAGAAACCATTCAAGCATATGATGTTTGGGTAGAAAATCGATGTATGGTCGTAAGTATATAGGATTGAACGTTCAACATACTTAATTGATAGAAGGGTATTATCATCAAAACTTTCCAAAAAGTTAAAGCAACAAGCCATGTTGAAGATGTTGTAAAAGAGTTATGAAGTCATAAACTGCCGTAGGGCAGTTTTTAAATTTAGATAGCAAAAAGAATATGATTTAAGATAATATATGATTAGGTATTTGTTAATAAATACACATGGAGGGAAAAATGAAGAATTATGTGAAGTTAGGACTCAGTTCTTTGATGGCTATTTCACTTGTTGCATGTTCACCAAGCAACAAAGAAGATAGTAGCAAAGAAAAAGAAAATGTAAAGGTAACTTTGCAAGGAAGGTACATATACAGGTACTGGCACAGGTTATAATGGCCTATCAACTATCAGTTACATTTACAAAGGATGGTATCTGAAATTGATTATAGTGATAATAAAGAAACAAATCATATTGGAACACCAGCATTTGATTATTTAGTAGCAGATGCAAAGGAAGCAAATGGTGCTGGCATTGATGTTGTTTCAGGTGCTACATTTACTCAATCGGTTTCAAGAATGCGTTAATTGATGCGGCAAAACAAGCGAAGCTAGTGATTTAGATGGCTTTTAAGAAGAATACAGTAGAACATAAAGCAGGTGAAGCATCGAAAAAGACAACTGACGTTGTAGTAGTAGGTGCTGGTGGTGCTGGTATGGCTACAGCAGTACAGTCTGCACAGAATGGTAATTCAGTTGTTGTATTAGAAGTAAACGCTGAAATCAGTGGTAATACAGTTGCTTCTGGTGGACAGTTCCAGTCTGCACAATCCCTACTTAGTATGGGGTCCAGCAAATCCAGATGCGACAACAGGTGTTTATAAGGTGTTACATACATAAAGTTCTATAACGCTACTGGTAACATCAAGGTATTAAAGGAAACCTTAACTGGAATGAAAATGAATTCGATAGTAAGTACTTTGATAAAACACCATTTGTAGCAGGCGATGTTGGAAACATTATCACTGCTGGTGTACACGCAGAATACTTAAGCACACTCAAAAAGAATTGAAGAGTGAGATTCAGGCTTACTTGAACTGGGCACAGCACAGTTAGATGCAGGTAAGGCTGAAGGTGAAATCACATTATTCTCTACTCCAAATCTACATATCTTCCAGACATACTATGGTGGATTAAGACCAAACGCTGAAAAGACTTCATGGATCTATGGTTCATATGATCTTGTTAAGCAGTTTGTTGAAGGTGGACAAGACCTTAAGGGTTGGTTAGAAGATCAGGGTGCAATCTTTGATAACTCTATTCAGCCACTATTGTCGGTGCTTTATGGAACCGTGAAAATGACTTCAGTGAAGTGATCTTGATGGTGATGGAACACCAGATCCAGATGGAAAGAATGTAAAGGGTAAGACAGTTTGGAATACATACTTTGCAACAACTAAGAAGACATTACTTGAAACAGCTGCTAACCATGCAGACAACGAAATCATGTTACGTACAAAGGTAACAGAACTTATCACAGATAAAGATGGAAAAGTAGTTGGCGTTAAGGGTGAGCAATACGATGGAACTCCAGTCACAATCCACGCTAAGAAGGGTGTTGTACTTGCAACTGGTGGATACGCTGCTGATATTAAGCGCGTTATGGAAACAAATGACTACTGGGCTGATGGTGATATCACAACAAATACACGTACAACAAACCGTTCTTCATTAGTAGGTTCTGGTATTGATATGGGTGTAGCTGTTGGTGCAGATACAACAGGTATGGGCTTTACACAGATGATGCCTATCTCTTGGGTAGATAATGGAAACCTCGCATTTGGTGGTGGAAATTATGCAATCTATATTAACCCTACAACTGGTAAGCGCTTTCGTTAATGAAACAGGTGAACGTGACGTATTATCACTTGCTGAATTTGAAAATGGCGTAAGCTTCAATGGCACAAATGGTGCTGTTATTGAAATCGCAAACTCTAAGCAATCAATCCCTGGTCCATATCCTTATGGAACTCCAAAGGATGAAGATTTAACAGTTTGGGAAAGCGATGTTAAGGAAAGACAGTACACAAGAACAATCGATCAATTAGGTGATTTATTCAAAGAACTTGGCTTTGAATGCACACAAGAAGAAGTTATCAATACAATTAAGGAATATGATATGGCATTGATGACAGGTACTGAAAATACATTGAATCCAACAAAGACAGGTTGGACAGCGCTCATTGGAAATGCAGAAAAAGATGAAAATGGTAAGTATATCGTTGATACTTATAAGCTTGATGGTGTGAAGTTAAAGGTTAGATTATTAGCTCCATCTACACACCATACAATGGGTGGCTTGACAGTTGATGCACAGCGTCACGTATTAGATAAAGATGGTAAGATCGTTAAGGGTCTTTACGCTGCTGGTGAAGTAACTGGTGGTATCCACGGTGGTAACCGTTTAGGTGGTAATGCGATTGTTGAAATCTTCGTTTCAGGTCGTACAGCTGCTGATACAATCGTTGCGGACAACAAGTAAAAAAAGCTTAGAAAGAGGTTGAAGTGACCTCTTTCTTTTTTATCTCTCTATTCATGGTATAATCGCTAAGTAGAGGGTATTATTATGCGTAAAAATATTTACATTTCTTTTCAGTAGTATTTATAGCTGTAGCGGTATATATTGCCTATGGGAACATTTCAATCTGCCCAACAGTTTGAGAAGGATTCCATTCAACGTGCTAATCAAGCGAATGCATTATCACAACAAATTGCAGATGCACAAGCATTACAACAAGAAACATCTTCAGAAGAGTATGCAAAAACTTGAAACAATGTTTAATGCTGGAAATGCAGTGGCACAAGCACAGACACAGGCTTTGCAAGATCAAGCAGATACTGTAAGTTCAGAATTACAAACGTTGATGCAGACATATATTACTGCTGGTGATAATATGAATTTCTTGTCTGTATGGTATCCGGTAGATGGTGCGTATACATGGACATTTGCGCCTACGTTTATATTTTCGGGTTCAAGTCAAAAAGTGATTTGGACTTTAAGTGATGGAACAAACATGCTTGCATGGGTACAGGGCTATTATGATGTTAGTACAAATCATTTCTCCAATCTTGTTCTAAATTACAGTCAATATGGAAATCCAAATGGCAGAGAACTAAAAGGAAGTTCTGTGGAGGCTTGGTACTAATATGAAGAGACTAGTTAGCTTTGTGATATGTTTGATATGTGCACTTATCATGGTGGTTACTCTCATTTTTAGTTGGGAGTGGGGTAATCGTAAAAATGTTCAATGGCTATCTCAATTAGATGAGATAGAAGGATTGGAGAATCAATTGGCACAAATACCATCAGGGTATGTAAATGGTTTTGGAGAAAGTGATACAATTTACACTTCCTCCAAACGAGTATCCTTAGATACTGCAATGATGGATCAACTTTGGACAACTGCCTTTGTCTGGAATTCGCCAGAAGAATATACAACGCAAAGAGCAAGTATAATCTCCACATACAACTTAAAAATAGATACACAGTTTTTTGTGGAGGGAATGAAAGATCCGACAAGTATTACAGATGGCTCAAATTCTACATTTGAAGGACTCTCGGATATGAAGTATCTTAAGCAGGATGTACAACTTGTAACAATAAAAGATGATGTATATCGCTACTTTGTGCGTATTAGTTATTACACGGCAAATCATCGTTCGGAAACACCTTATCGTTTCTGTTATATCTTCTGTGATATTGACGCAAATCAACAAATTACTAACCTAGAATATTATTCTTCGAAGGGTTGGGAATAAGTCAGTAGAATCTATCCTATACAGGGTAGATTTTTTATAGATGATATTTTATCTGCAAGGGGTTTCAGTGATAATGGAAGTAAAATTCATTTCTTTCATGGTAGATGTGGTTCATAAGAGGATTACAAAAAAATAATTTTTGATGAAAAAAATATTACATTTTTAAAAAAAGTCCTTTGTAGATGCGGACTTTTTAAAATGAAAGTTTTTTGGTGAATTTTTTGATGCAATTTTCATAATAATGATGCTTGTGTTTCATCTGGTGAGAGGGTATTATTCTTGTATACGAAATAATAGTTGGAAATGCAACTATTTTTATATGGAGGAGTAAAATGAACGTAATTAAGCGTAGTGGTGAAGAACTCGCATTCGATGTATCGAAGATTGAAAATGCGATTACAAAGGCAAATAACGCGACTGATTTGTCGCATCGTACAACAGCGGAAGTAATCCATGATATAACAGAGCGTGTTTCAAACAAGTGCAAATCTCTAAAGAGATCTGTATCTGTTGAAGAAATTCAAGATATGGTTGAAAACGAATTAATGAAGGCTCAGGTTTTCCAAGTAGCACATAACTATATTACATATCGTTATGAACGTGCTTTAGTTCGTAAGGCAAATACTACAGACCAAAAGATTCTTTCTTTATTAGAAAGAAACAATGAAGAAGCAAAACAAGAAAACTCCAATAAAAATCCAACTGTAAATAGTACACAGCGTGACTACATGGCGGGTGAAGTTTCTAAAGATATTACAAAGCGTTTTTTATTACCTCAAGATATCTATGAAGCACATGAAAAAGGGTATTATTCATTTCCATGACTCAGATTACTTTGCACAACCGATGTATAACTGTTGTTTAGTCAATCTAGAGGACATGTTACAGAATGGAACAGTTATTTCAGGTACAGCAATTGAAAAACCTCATAGTTTTGCGACTGCTTGTAATATTGCGACGCAAATTATTGCGCAGGTAGCTTCAAACCAATATGGTGGACAGACAATTACACTATCTCATCTTGCGCCATTTGTTGAAATATCACGTCAAAAGCATCGTCGTAATGTAGCGGAAGAATTAGCTGTAGCAGGTATTGAAGTTGATAATGACAAGGTTAATGCACTTGCGGAATTGCGTGTACGCAAAGAAATTACAACAGGTGTACAGACAATTCAGTATCAAATCATTACACTGATGACTACAAATGGACAGGCACCTTTCGTAACAGTGTTTATGTATCTAGATGAAGTGGAAGCTGGTCAGACAAGAGATGACCTTGCGCTTATCATCGAAGAGATGCTCAAGCAAAGAATGACAGGTGTTAAGAACGAAAAAGGCATCTATATTACACCAGCATTCCCTAAACTTATCTATGCATTAGATGAAGATAATGTATATGAAGATAGTAAGTATTACTACTTGACGAAACTTGCGGCTGAATGTACTGCGAAGAGAATGGTACCTGACTATATCTCTGCTAAAGTGATGAAGAACCTTAAGAACGGTGATGTATATCCATGTATGGGATGTCGTTCCTTCTTAACAGTAGATCGTTTTACAGATAAAGATTTAGGAAATATTGCAGAAGCAGAGAACTATGATCGTAACCACCATAAATACTATGGAAGATTTAATCAGGGTGTTGTAACAATTAACTTAGTTGACGTGGCATGTTCTTCAAAGGGTAATGAAGAAGAATTCTGGAAGATCTTTGATGAAAGATTAAATCTCTGCTATAGAGCATTGATGATTCGTCATAAGAGATTGCTTGGAACACCATCTGATGTAGCACCTATCTTATGGCAATATGGTGCGATTGCTCGTTTGAAGAAGGGTGAGGTTATTGATAAACTATTGTTTAATGGATATAGCACAATTTCATTAGGCTATGGTGGCCTATATGAGTGTGTACACTACATGACTGGTACATCTCATACAACAGAGAAGGGCAAAGAGTTTGGTATGCGTGTAATGCAGCACTTGAATGATGCTTGCAACAAATGGAAGTCTGAAACAAATATTGACTTCTCCGTATATGGAACACCGATGGAATCTACAACATACAAGTTTGCAAAGTGTCTACAAGAGCGTTTTGGAATAATTAAGGGTGTTACAGACCGCGCATATATTACAAATAGTTATCATGTACACGTTGCTGAAGATATCAATGCATTTGATAAGCTAACGTTAGAATCTGACTTCCAACAGTTATCTCCAGGTGGCGCAATCAGCTATGTAGAAGTTCCGAATATGCAAAATAACATTCCTGCAGTACTTGCACTTATGAAGCATATCTACAATACAATTACATACGCTGAATTGAATACAAAGAGTGACTATTGCCAAGTATGTGGATATGATGGCGAAATTAGTATCATCGAAGATGAGCACCATAAGTTAATTTGGAAGTGTCCATGTTGCGGTAATACAGATCAAACAAAAAGATGAACGTAGCACGTCGTACTTGTGGTTATATTGGAACACAATTCTGGAAACCAAGGAAGAACACAAGAAATCAAAGAGCGCGTACTACACCTATAAGAAATGAGAGGATGTGCATTGCATATCCTTTTTTTGTGATGAAAATGTCATAAACCTAATGTAAATTACAACAGAAATATAGTTGATATTATTAATAGTTTCTAAATTGTTAATGTAAACATATAGGGTTATCATAATGGAAAGATGTAAATGGCTATATTGTATGCTTAGATTTAATGAGTAGAAAACTCTATGAAAAGTATCGGTATAGCCATATATATTGGAAACTCAAAGGGATGTAGGTTAGTATAACAAGTTACACATAAGAGTGGATAGAATCTATTCGTTGGTTGTCGTAATACGCTTTGGGAGAATGACGATTATGGGAGATGGGAAAATGGAGAGAAAGAAGTTTTTTCGGTATGTATTATCAGTAGTAATGATGTTTACTTTGTTATTTCAAGGTATCATGTGGCGTGTTTCTGCGGCTGGTCCTGCTAGACAAGTTCCATCTACAGTCACTTCATTTGAGATACAGAATAGTTCTGGCCAAACTGTGAATAGCGTATGGTATACAGAGCGCTTCTTAATGAAGTTGGATTGGGATGCTAGTGGAACACAATTACAGGCTGGTGATTATTTTGATATTGATTTACCGCAAACAATGAAGTTTCCATCAGATACAACAACTTATGATTTCAATGTTATGAGTGATGATGGAACAGCAGTAATCGCAACGGCACATATTACACCTGGTCCGGGGGATGTAGGTGGTAAAGTTCGTCTAACATTTACAAACTGGGTAACAGGTAGAACAGATGTTAGGGGAAATATAAAGATTGCATCGAAGTTTTTGTATACATCTTTATTGGTCAATCAGAATAATACATTTTCAGTTTCTGTAAATGGTCAAGTTGTAAATAAAATTATTAGATTAGATGGCCCAACACCTTTAGATAATGACGAGGTTCTTAAGAAGAGCGGTGAGGGAGTACCGGGTACTACAGATCAAGCTTTATGGAAGGTACGTATCAATTACAAGAAAGCAACTTTGACAAATGTTGTGATTACGGACCATTTAACAGGTGGTAATGGTACAGAGACGTATATTCCTGGTAGCTTTGAATTATATAGTGTAGATTACTCAACGCTTGGAGAAGCAAGTAATCCTGTTGCGGTAAGTTTAGCTGGAAAAATTACATTTGGTGCAGATAACAGAAGCTTTACAATCAATCTCGGTACAATAAATGCTACACAATATCGTCTAATATATAAGACAACATATACACCAGATACTAGATTAACAAATCATGTAGATCTTACATCGACTGAGCAAAATGGTGGAGATAGTGGGTATTATCAAACACTTAGTTCAAGTGGTACAGCAACAGGAAACTTGGCTAATAAAATCAAGTTGATTAAAGTAGATGCGGAAGATAATGCGAATCGTTTAGCGAATGCGGTATTTACAGTTACTAAACCGGATGGTACTACATTTGAACTAACTACAGGTGCGGATGGTACAGTTACTTCAGCTGCACTCCCTGTTGGAACATATAAAGTGAAAGAAAGAGTGGCCCCTCAAGGATATGAATTGAATGAGGATGAATATACGTTACAGGTAACTGCTACAGATGGTGCGATACAGACTATAAAAGATAATCCTATCAAGATCGATGTTGCAACAAAGAAGAAATGGATAGGACCAGAAGGCACTTCAGTAACGATTCATCTATATGCCGATAATGTAGATACGGGGAAAACAGTTGTATTGAATGCAGCGAATAACTGGTCGGATACATTTGTTGACTTAAGAAAATATCAACCAGGAACAACTACTGAAATTAACTATACGGTTCTAGAAGATGCTGTTTTAAATTACGATTCTGTAGTGACTGGTAGTATGGTGACGGGTTATACAATCACAAATACAAATACTGAAACAAGATCAGTTGATGTAGAGAAAAAGTGGGTTGGTCAACCGGCAACATCTATTACAGTTAAACTTCTTGCAGATGGTTCTATCAAAGATACAATCACAATCACATCTGCTGATAACTGGAGACATACATTTGCAAATCTACCAAAATATGATGCAAACGATGGACACGAAATTATCTATACAATTGATGAAGATAGAATTGCTGGATATACGACAAGTATAACTGGCGATGCACAAACAGGCTTCACAATTACAAACTTTAAGGAGACACCAAAGACAGCGGATTACTTTAATCCAATGATGTATACAACTCTTATGGTAATTTCTCTTTCAATCATGATTATGGTAATGGCTAAAAAGAAAACAGCAACAAGTTAAGAAAAAATTGGAAACTTAAAAACTCTATTAAATACGTACGATATAGGTTGATAAATACAATTTTATAAAGTATTTGAAAGAAAATTTTAGCAAATGAAAATTATTTTTGTTGTTAACGTTAAATGATTTTGACACCTTAAGTGAAAAAAAGCCAAAAATTAAACTAGTCTTCATCTTCTTCATGAAGTAGTAGCGATAATTCTTTTTGATTCTCAGCAGTTGAGGTTTGTCTGTAGGTACGAGAAGATACGATCTTACAATGAATGACTTTCCCATATCTGATGATAAATACATCTTCTGTAAATACATCAATACGAACATTTACTTCTGTATTTGACTTTATGAAAATATGACTTTTCCATCATCGTCGACAGGTGCGTAATAATTCTTCTGGAATGAAAATATTCCGTTATTGATTTTACGTATATATCGTAGAGTAAATATCTCACTAAGATTGACTTCGATAGGCATGAAAGCAGAATGTGGATCAATTGGGTTTCTAGCGAATTTTTGATTGAGATACTTGCGATATGTAGTATTAAACCATACATTCAATTCGTCATAGTCCTTGATTCCAAAACGCTTAATATCATTTGGTAATCTGCTCTGACAGGTCCCGTTGTACCGTTCGATTCTTCCTTTGGCTTGTGGAGACCCTGCAAATATCATTCTGATACCTAGGTCATTCATCATTTGACCAAATTGAGTCAGTTCTCCAGTCTTGTTGTGAAATATCGTATGACGATCTGAATAAAGCGTTGAGGGAACACCGTATTCTTCAAACAGATATTTCATCATATGACAATATCCGAGCTGTCTCTCTGTAGGCATGAAATACCCTGATAGAACATCAGAAGTAGCGTCATCGACTGCTAAATGTAATGTCCACATTTCACCGTTACCAAACCAGTCAAAAGGAGTGCCATCGATCTGCACAAGAAAAACCAGACTTTGCGGAAGGTACACGCATCAGATGAATCGAATGATTTGTTTTTTTAATGCAGGACGCATATGTGGAGATGACCAGCCCTCAGTGATAAAGAGATTGCGAAACCAAGAAAGGCTACGCAGATGTAGTCCAAATGAAGAGACGATATCTTGTTTAATTGGGTTAATGTAAAAATCTTCGATAAAGATATCTCTAAATTGTGCTATCGTGATGACGGGATACTGTAGCTTAAGATTACGTATAAAGTTGATTTCTTGGTCGGAAGCAGCCTTATGAGATTTCTTACCTGCATTACCGTGCAGGAGAATGGATACGGTATCCTTTTTCTCTAGAATGGCCTTCATGATACGAATGAGAGAAGACTTGGACAGATGGGTCAAATTAGAGATTTCTTCATATGTCCACAACATTTCGTTAGATAGTTTTTTCACGTAACAGACGGATTGCGAGTTCTTTATTTTTTTCTTTTTCTTTCAAGTAAAACACCTCCTATGCTTATCATAGAAGGTAATAAATTATGCACATATCCAAGGTGTCAAAATCATTTAACGAAGAGGTGTCATTTTTTATTTAACGATGACAA
>BNJU01005594.1_pt1 | contig 25043 bp, 21 predicted proteins | sample 8539281 | NCBI WGS metagenome assembly BNJU01 (sample SAMD00202456, study PRJDB9452) | human saliva metagenome | isolation source: human saliva | place: Japan
TACTACTTACAATTGCCTAACCATTCTCTTATTTCTGCAATGACTAACCTTGAAGGATGTGGTTCTTAAACTTTACTACTAGGAACCTAAAATCAGTATTCTATCTCTCATCGTTCTGATCGGAGAAAGTGCTTACTAATACTCTTTGCTGTTTATCGTTGGTAGTATGGTTTGATTAGTTTTTGTTGGCAATCCAGACAACGGAAACGATTAGATGTCAAAAACGATAGTATAAACAATCGTGAAACATTTCTTACTCCCTAAGGAGCAGCTACCAGAAATTGAAACAGCAGTAAAGCACTTATTTGCTTTCGATCCAAAACACAGCTACAGCCGACTGAAGTTGCAGCGTGTAGGCTGGCCTTTCCAAGCGCGCAACATCATCAAGCATCGCTCGGTGCGAGGAGTCTATCACTCACCACCGGATTTCGCCGCGATCTGTGGTCTTACGCGCTAGCAGTATCGAGAATTAGAACCCTTGGCATAACGTGATAAGGTGACGATTATCAACCCGCCTCTACATTAGCTTCGTGCTTTGGCTATCATTGCTGCAGGAGCGCAGATAAACAGGCTGCTCTGCGGCTTGCGAAGCCCATAAGAGCGCAAAATACGTCAAACCTTTATAAAAAGTTATGCGCGATACCTTAGTTATCCGTGACAGCTGAGGGCGGGAGAACACAATAACCCGTGACGCACATGCTGACGACCCAGCTTAAAGAAAGGTTCCTGGTATTGGTTTCAGGGTGGGCACGTGCTATCCTGATTATGGTAAACGATTAGGTGGATGTGGCTGTGGGACAACTGCAGAGATTGAAGGATTTCGGAAGAAACCCTACTACTCTTCAATCGCTAATCCACAGACAGCGAAGATAAACCTAAACACTGCAACTCTCGCTCAACTTCGTAAGCATCCTATATACTTCTATCGGGCAAAGGCGATTTAGTCGATTATAGACGACTGCAGGAAAACTCCAATCTCTCACAACTCCATTTATTAAAGGACTTTACACCGTAGCAATCGAACGTTTGCGTCCGGTATGTCGCGTTTTAAGTAGCCATGTTTTAAAAAGCTGTTGTTGGGCACTGAGGAAACCCTTTACCATCTGTTAGGTTAGATGCGTTCCGCAACCATTGCGTGCGAGGCTTAACTACCATTGGTGCAAGGGCGTTAACTCCCTTGCTATATATTGTTGCGTGGGATCTCAATATGCAGTCATCCCTTGTTGTGGAAAACATAATTACTACTAACAATAAAAGACATTCGCTACGCTTTGCATTGTCTTTCACGTAGCTTACCTTTTGCACAAAGAACAGCAAACACAATGGATGCAGGAGATTTACCTAGATTTACCAAGCGCACCCTATCGTGACTACTGACAGCCATGGCTGTCCTGAAGGAAGTATCTTCGTGGCATTGAAGGGAGTTTCATTCGATGGTAATAAGTTTGCTGAGGGCCTTGGAAAGGGGCTGTAGCTATGCAATCATTGACGAAAAAGGAATATGCAGGCAGGCGATGAGCGTTATATCCTCGTTGATGATGCCCTTGTTGCCCATAAGGAACTGCACGTGAGCATCGTCGTCGCTCTCAATCCCTGTGATTGGTATTACAGGAACAAATGGAAAGACGACAAGCAAAGAACTTATCTCTGCCGTATTGGCTGAGAAGTTTAATGTACATCATACGGAGGCGAATTATAACAACGATGTAGGTGTGCCTCGTACGTTGTTAGGTATTCGTCCGAACATGAGATTGCGGTTATCGAGATGGGTGCTTCTCACCCTGGTGATATTGAGAAATTGGTTACATACGTAGAGCCAACTTGTGGTTTGATTACTAATGTCGGTCGTGCACATCTTCAGGGTTTTGGTAGTTTTGAGGGCGTAAAGAAGACCAAGGGTGAACTTTATGATTTTCTTAAAAGCTCATGGTTGTTTACTTTTCCTCAACGAGAGCAATCCCGATTTGACGGAAATGCAGAGCACAGGCATTTGATCGCATCATAACTTACGGACAAGATGAAACTGCCGATGTGCAAAGGTTATGTTGTTAGCTGCGCTCTGTGCTTGAAGTTTGAGTGGCAGTCGTCAAGTCTTAACACCCATCAACCATCACCTACCATTTACGAAGTGCAAACCCATCTCATTGGTTCTTACAACTTAGATAATATGTTGGCAGCCATTGCTATTGGGCTTCACTTTGGTGTTACGCCACAGCAAATCAACTATGCTTTGGAGAATTATGTGCCTCATAACAATCGTTCTCAGTTGACTGAGACAGCACATAACAAGCTTATTGTGGATGCTTACAATGCTAATCCATCCAGTATGGCTGCTGCAATAGAGAACTTCCAGCTAATGGAGGTGAGAATAAGATGGCTATCCTCGGTGATATGCGTGAGCTTGGAGAGTGCGTCTGCAGAAAGAACATCAGAAGGTTGTGGAATTGTTTTAAAAGCTAGAGACATTCGTAATGTATGGCTTGTTGGAGAGGAGTTTGGAAAAGACACAAACCGATTTCCGCAAGTTCCGCGATATTGATGAGGTGAAAAAGGAGATAGCTCTTCATCGTCCGTGAGGATCATTATATCTTGATAAAGGTAGTAATGGCATCAAGCTTTTTGAGCTTCCAGCCTTGCTATAACAAAAAGAAAAAACAGCGAGAAAGTTTGTGTTGGTTCGAGAAAATAGTTAACTTGCACTTGCTTTTTAAGCTATCGGGATGTAGCGCAGTTGGTAGCGTACTACGTTCAGGACGTAGGGTCGCCAGTTCGAGTCTGGTCATCCCGACAGAATTAAATCAAAGATATTGAACTTCAAATAATTATCTTTGGTCGGAGACAAAGTGGTCGGCGAAAAGTCGGTGAACTTTAATTTAACAGAATAAACAGTATTCAATAGGGCATTTCACGCAAAAAGTTAGGAAATGTCTAAAAAAATTTTTCTTCAAAAAAACAGACAAACGGCTATTAATGAGATTGTAGGGATGGAAAACACCTAAATTTCATCAAGCCTCAGAATGTTATGTCTCTTTCTGCATTTGACCCGAGAGGGAAAGTTTCGTATCAAAGAAGTTTATGCTCGACCATATTAAGGGTAAGCGTAATCAGAGAGAATATGGAGAAGCCCTTATAAAGAGGTTGACAGAGAAACTTATGCAAGGCTGGAATCCGTGGGTAGAACTCGTGCAACCTCTTGAGTACACAGCATTCGACGATGCTTGTGCTAAAGTATGAGATCTTATCTATTCAAGCTTCTTAAAGAGCATAATATGCGAGAGGAATCAGTTGTGTCTTATTGCAGTAGGATTAAGGTACTGAAAGAGTGGAAGAAGATACAGAACGTCAATTTGTATTACACCTATCAGTTTGACAACAAGATGGTAGGTCAATTCTTAGAATACGTCTTTGTTGACAGAAATAACACATTGCGCACCAGGAACAACTATCTTTCTTGGCTCAAGACCTTCTGCAAGTATCTGTTAGAGCGTGGATACATTTCTATAGACCCAACAGAACACTTCTCTATCGTGCAGCGTCGTGGTCAGCTAAAGAATCGTGACGTTATTCCTGATGATGTACTGGAGAGGATAAAGGCGTGGTTGATGGAACACAACAAACATTACCTGCTTGCTTGCTATATTCTACATTATTTATTCGTGCGTCCAAAAGAGATGAGTTATATTAAGGTAGGAGACTTTAATGTAGCAAAGAAGACATTGTATCTTCATGGTTCAATCGCAAAAAATCATAGCGATGCGCTCTTAACACTTCCTGATCATGTTATTAAATTAATGATAGAGCTACGTATCTTCGATAGTCCTGGACAGTACTTCTTGTTCAGTGATGATTTCAGACCAGGAAAGGAACGAAGAACAGAAAAGGCTTTCAGAGATTACTGGAGTCGTTATATTCGTACGAACTTGAAGCTGACAGACCGATACAAATTCTACAGTCTCAAAGACACGGGCATCACGAATATGCTGCGTGCTAATACAGATATACTTACAGTGAGAGACCAGGCACGACATTCATCGATATTGATAACAGATATATACACTCCCAAGGATATTCAGCAGGCAAATCAGCTGCTGTTAAAATATAAGGGAGTGCTTTAATCTTAAAAAAGCAAGACTGTAGGATGGATTTTTCTCGTCCTACAGTCCATCTTTCCTACAATTATGAATATACAGAACATCCTACGAGAGCTATCTAATGAATTAAAGGGTCATAATGCATTAATCCAAATACAAGTAGATGGACAATATGTCATCAAGCATATTGGTGACGTTAACAAATTGGTAGACAACCCCACTCTAATTGCATACAAGGAGGATAGTTCTTTTCTCGACTGGATGGAAGGAGAGATAGACAAAGAGACATATACAGCAGGTACGATTGCAAATCATAAGGCTGCATTAGCGGTACTGAGACGATTTAAGGATGATATAACCTTTACTCAGATTGATTACAAGTGCATTTGCGATTTCGAGAACTTCTTGAGAGCTGCTGGATATGCGATTAATACCATTGCTAAGTTTATGAAGATTTTTCGTCGATTCGTTAATCTTGCTATCGACGAGGAGCTGATGACGGCTTATCCTTTCAGAAAATATCATATTAAGACTGAGAATGTACAGAAGCAATCACTGACAGAGAGAGAGCTGAGGCGGATTGAGGATAAAGAAGCAAAGGAAGATATGACCGACGAGGAAAGGAAGGTGATTAAAGGTTTTCTGTTCAGTGTCTATTCAGGTCTTCGCTTCTCGGATATTATACAAGTGACAAAGCAGCACATTAAGAATATATATCGGAATAAGTGGGTGGTACTGCGGATGCAAAAGACGGATCACGAAGTAAGAATACCTATCTCTAAGATGTTTGGAGGCAAGGCTGCTGCAATGGTACAAGAGAACAAGACAACTACTAGGTAAACTTTTTCAGCTACCTTGTAACGCACGTTGCAACCTGGTCCTCAAAGCGTGTGCTCAAAGCGATTCAATATACATAGGCATATTACTTTTTCACTGCGCAAGACATACATGCGCTACCGTGTTGCTGAGTAAGGGTGTGAGCTTGCCTGTTATACAACACATATTAGGTCATAAGAGTATTAAGACAACACAGGTGTATTCTGCTGTGAAGGACACGACGATTAATAACGAAATACGAAGAGCATTTAGGTAAAGGTTCCATCGGGACTATGTTCGCAGGAAACAGAAAAATAAGAAGTCTATAGTGTTATCTTTTTACCAAAATTGAAAGACTTGAAATAGAGAATTTAAAAAGGATGTCGTTCTTATCATCAATTACTATTCCTAAGAGCGTAGGTTATATAGAATGGTACATTTTCGGAGGTTACAGAGAAGAAAACCTGATGTCATTAAGAAATGTCATTATTGAAAAGGGCAAGCTGTCATACATAGCAGAAGGATTTGATAACAATATAAAGGATGTTGTAGACTACCCTTCTACCATATCTTCATTTGGATGGGCTCAACCTTCCTTGAAAGCGAAGATTACCATTTTAAGATCTAAAAAACCTCCTAAGGTTGGAGATAGTTCGCTTGTAGGCAACGGTCTTATATATGTTCCTGACGATGTAATAGATGTTTATAGACATTCCGACAGCTGGTCTCGTGTTGCAAATAGAATTCATCCACTCAGTGAGTATCAGCCTTGATACTCACTCATTGAGTAAATAAATTTAATAATTTTTCATGTTGCCATTAGAAATATTAGCCCATTTCTGCTTATATTTAGAAACAGCATCATCTGGCACAAAAATCTTTAAATCTTTTGGATAGTTGTAGCTTGTGTTGATGTACATAAAGCTGGAAGATAAAAGTTGGAGGAGTTTTTTCCACACATAACGACAGTTTTTAGTCTTGGAGTTCCAAGAGAAAACCAAGAATCTATAAATGTCATAGAAGCTGGTATCCATACTCGCTAAGATTAGGACAGTAAGCGCACATTTGTTGAGTGCCTTCATTCATTGATGTAAAGAAACGGAGGTCCTTAAGGTCCTCAATCGTGAGTTTCTTTGAATTTAGTCCTGATGGAACTAACTGCTGCCGCTTCCTCCATAGAGAGCTCTCCATCACCGTCCTTATCCCAGTTCTCTATGCAGATACGCCTTACCTCAGGGTCCTCGAACCTTATCCACCACTTAGCGATGTTCAGTTTTAGCTTCGGATAGTGCGTCATCAGCGCATCGTAGGTATCACGATACGCACCAGTGGTGAGGTTGATAGTACCGTCAAGTACTGGATAAGGGTCATTGCCATACTGCCCCTCTGCGTCGATGCCTTGGTATGTACCGTCTACAAGCTGGGATAGCTTATCGAAGGTGCGTCCATCCGTAAAAGTTTCGTTGAAGCCCACACAGCGCACGTAGCGCAGGGCGTGAGGAACTTGTCCGACCTGCGCATCCATGATGTCGATAAGCTTCTTGACAGGCTGGAGATTGTCACAACCACTGACAAAGTAACTCATTACGTTAGGCGAACACGCCTCTGTGTTGCACTTCTCATTGGTGAGGTGATCGAGGTTCTTCAATTCAATATACGATGTTGTAGCTGGATAGTCTACTTCTTCCAGCGCACCACCATCAGCGAAGTGTGCTTCGGTCAGCGATGACCCACCACCGAGGAACTTACGCAATCGGTAGTTAGCACGCATATCGAGCGCACCTCCGAGTGTGGATATATTCTGTACATCAATCTCTTCTAACGAGGTAGTATTTCCGAGCGTAAGCGAAGATATAAGAATCTTTACGTTCGGCTCATTCTCATCGCCTAACTTAAGACGCTTCAATCGCTTACCAATGATTGACAGCGCACCATTGATGACATAGGAAGACCAATCGCCTATATCGAGCAGGTAGTCAGCTGACTTAACAGATAGCTGCTGGTCGGATGTACCGTTAATGTCTACGACTATCTCGCACGGCTTACCTGCATCTGTGCGAGTACCACGCATTATTGTAGTACCGTATGCAATCGTAGGATATAACTTCATTGCAGGTGTCAGGCGCAGAACGATTGAGTTTGTCGTTGCATCCGCTTGAGCAGATGTACGCACGGTAATTGCACCTTCAGCAGTCTTTGCATCGTAATCTCCGAAGCTATATTTACTCATCAAGTACTGAATACGCTTCTTCACCCACGCCACCTCGGGAGACTTACCGTCACCGAGCGACTGACCCAACGGGTCGGTATCGTTCGTATATTTGCCTTGCAGCATGGCAAGTTTCATCTTTTCATATAATTTACCATCCTCATTGTATGACATAGAGGAGAAATTGTCAATCACTGAGAAGTAATACTTATTGAAGAACGCAAAGAGTTTCTGCTGGTGTGTACCTTTCTGCAAGCCTCCGAGTTCCTCCATTTTCGCAAGCATACGACGCATCATCTGCGCACGTTCTTCAGGGTATGCCTGCTCCATCAAGTTCCAAAGAACGGACTTCTCGCCATTCCATACTGGTGTGCCGTCATCGTATGTATCGTGATATTCTACGTGGTAAGGCTTTTTCATTAAGCCTTGATTGATAACCGTGAGGATAGTATCAAGGTCATCCTGTCTGAATTTCCATTTACTTGCCATATTTATTCAGCATTAAAGTTATACGGATATATGTTCTTTGCACAGTTATCCGTTGCAGCTACTGTTTCGACGTATAACTGATGATAAAGTAGGTCCATGATGTCCCAATACTGTGACTGCTCCGCACGGAACTTCTGAATGCGTGCTGCTTTGAATAACTCATTGAACTGGGCAGCATCACTAATCGAGTTGAATATCGCCTCGGTTAAGCCGTATTTATCACCAACTAATTGCTGACGAAGATTAACAGTCGACACACCGCTATCGAGTGTTGAAGGGCAGAAAACGCTTATACAAACTATCGTAATAGTATAGGTTGTATTGGTTAGGATCGCCCTGCTTTCGCTATCCAATACTCGATATGTGTTGAGTGCGGGTCAGCATTCAGTTCGTCAAGTGTGCCATTGAAAGGCTCGATAAACGTATTGCACTGATATACGATGTTGTAAGCAGTGATATACGACTCTACAAGCTGTTCTGCACGCTGACGAGTCTCATCGTCTGCTGTTGACTTATCATCCGCTGGGAGGTTAGCGTAGTCTAAGTCCCAGCAGTTCTCCCAAGAGAGTTCAGATACTTGATATTGATACGCTTCTTCCTCCGTGTTGTAGCGGATGCGCCTTTTATCCCAAGGCACTTGAAACAAAGTAAGACGTGGTGAGTTATCAGAGCCTTCAATTGATAAGAGGTCAGGGAAAAGGTCCTTGTCATAACCGAATGTCGCTGCATCGCCTTTGTCAGGTCCAACCGTAAACAGACCGACGAACTTGTACGTAACAGTTCCATCCTCTGCGGTTTGCTTTTCGAAGCCAACAAAGGTCTCTTGGTATATTGAAACTCGTGCTTCGCTGTCCTGCTCGATACCTTCGTTCGTTAAGCCCACTGCTTTCCATAGGTCGGTAAAAGAGTTTACGCTACCCATCTTGTGGAACTGCATAGAAGAAGCAATGTTCTTCTTTCCTGTCAGCTTTGATATTTTCGGAAGGTTCTTGAACAGCTCAAACTTCTTCTGTGCCGTTTGTCCATCCTCATATACGATTGTTGTGTCCTTAGCTACCTTTGCCTTCCAGTTCCATAAATAGTACAACATAGATGATGTACCCTGACCTTGCAACTGGAGGTTGGTAATCGTCAGGCGATTAAGGTTGGTATTTCCATCCTTAGGATAAATCTCCAGCGTACCTTTAGGACGATAAGACTTGCCATATTCATAAGCTGGCAGTGGCTTATCGAAAGTAAATACATTTACCTTGCCACGCACCTTATCGAAGTCAACTGTAGTACCGAGTGTATCATATATGTCGTTATCCAATTTCTCCGCACTCTTTTCTCCAACAGTAGCAAGTGCATTGATATAGTCTTGATGCACGTTAGCAGCATCCGTTGCGCTGTCATAGACACGCAAAGAATAGATGTCAACGTCAGCTTTATCCGAACCAATGACAATACCACCAGTACCTATCTGCATAGAGTCTGTCAAGAGGTAAGCAAACTTGCGAGCTTCGACACCGTCTATGTAGAGGTAGACGAGGTTAAGGTAATACGTATTGCCATTGAGTACATAGGTGTACTTCTTAGGAGAGATTACCAATGCCAGGCGAATACGTACACCATCGTCTGTATTCATTGCCTGTACGTCACTGTTACGCTCACTACGAGTTGCGAACATAATAGAGGAAGGTTTCACCTTCAATCCGATGTAACCCTTCTGATACGGCATAGCGATAGAGATACACTCTGTATTATAGTCTGACGTGTTGTTAATCTGATAGTCGACTTCTATTGTCTTGCCTGATTGTGCTGCCTCCTTAGCGAACGGCTTGTAGTCGATTGCCAATCGTGAGCCAGCGAGCAAACGCAATGTGCGTGCACCTTCTTCATCTGTCACCCAGCCGTCACGTGAGAAAGCAACGCTCTGCCATTCTGCCCCGATACGCTCGGAGTTGATGAGATTACGAAGGACGTTACGGTCGGTATCAGTATTGTTTCTGTTCTTCGCATTCAGATAGAACACCGCTCCAGCTGTTGCAGAGTAACCTTGTGAGTTGTCCACAGGGAAAGGAATAGCATCACGCAGACGCACCTCATCTGTAGGACGAGTTCGGAATCCGATTAATGCTGTGAAATCAGAGTTATCAATCGTCTCGACTTCAAGAGAGAGCGTGTACTGCATCTTTGTTTGCGTCAGTGTGTTTTCTGATACATTCTCTTGGAGAACTTCGCCATCTTTCTTCAGCGCAATAGCAAGCGGTGTTGTCACAGCTTTACCATCATATACCGCATATTCCAACACCTTGTTCTCATACCAGTTCAGCAGCTTCTCAGCCTTGTTGTTCACAACCACCATCTTCACAGTTTCATTGTCAGCCACCGCCATGAAGTCGTAACCTACTGGTGTAGTCTGCACTGTATTGTCTTCATTCGACAACCACGCAGACAAGTGGAAGATACCCGTCTTGTTCGTGAAAGGCACGGTATAAGCCACAGGAGAAGATGTATAAGTTGCTGTTCCGAATTGACGCTCATACGTCTGCTCATAGCCGTCACCCGTAATCTTGACGTGTAATGTCTTAGAGATGTTACCGCTGATGTAGCAAGGCAGCACAATATCGCCTTGGTACGCCTTCCACCAGTTGAACTCTGATATAGATAAGAAGAGAGCAGACAGCGTAATAGAGTAGACTAAGGCAGGAGAGGTCTGCCCTGTCACCTCACCTGTAATCTTCACCATGATATTGTTTTGTCCTGATTCGAGAAACTTGAAGACATCTACAGTGGTGAGTGTGTTAGACTGACAGCGACCACGAGCCTTACTCACGAAAGTACCATCGCCAGCCTTTGCAAAAATTTCGTATGTTCCCCACTCGCCTGTATCTACATACTCGGTTTGTCCCACGTCCTTAGTGCGTGACACGAACATAAACTTAATGGCACACTCTCCTGCTGACTTAGAGGCTGATAAGGTAGTAGGAGGCGACTGATTGACAGCACGGAGATAATAGAGAATGGTCTGCTGACCACCACCGCCTTGCCCGATATTCAGCTCAGATAACCGCATAGGCACCCACTGATCACCATTCCATACGAGTACACACGTCTCTGAGGTGAGGTCGTCAGCTTCAGTATTTACGTTTGAAAGCTGTCCGAGTGATGAGCGATTCTTCGCAATCGTCTTCTTCACACGTTCTTCCTCCGTGTTCTGTGCATCAATTAACTCGTTGACCTTTTCAGGCAACTTGTTAAATTCATCAGCGGACAGACGTCCGCCAGTCTGTTTATGTTCTAAGAAAAGTTTTTCTATCGCCATAATTATGATAGCTTAAAAGGAAAGGTGTATGTAAATCCATTGTTGCCCTCTATCTCCACACCGTGCGCAAGGGATAGCGCATGACAGATGATGTCTTGAAGGAGTTTAGGGTGAGAGGACGTGAAATTCTCACCCGTATTATCTTCAATACTACGGATAGATGCCTGCACAAAACGGTTATCTTTCGTACGGCTCTCTGTGATATGTAGCTTGATGTACTTCATTAAACACGTTTATTTTCTTCTGTTGAAGACCTTGAGAAGGAAGCCTTTTATACTTGGTTTAAACTTTCGCAAATATAGTAGTCCAAAGACAACAATACACAATATGCTCACCCCTATAATCGTTTGCCACCATCTGAAAGGCTCTGCTATCTGTACCTGCTCAACGTGCTTATCTTTATGTTGTTTGTTTTCCGTGAAGTTAACTTTCGTGTTAGTCTGCTTGTTATCAGTACTATCCTTTTTTTCTGACAGCCCTCTCTTTTCGTTTCTGCGACTTTCAATGCGTTCTTTAATAGATTTCAAACCACGATTAATTATGATGCTGCCGTCAGCTTTATATTCAACTATCGGAGCTTTGCTCCCGACATTGGTGTCGGCAGAAAAACTATCCTCCAAAGAAGGGACATCAAAGACGAACTCACGTAGTACGCTTGTTAGTTCGTCGATGTTAGTTGTGTCGATAAGCGAGATATGCTTTTCGTTTCGCTCGTGCAGGACCTGCTCGCTATTATACGTTTGCTTGACTTTTTCAATAGCAATCGACTTCTTTGTTTGACAACCAACGCACATCGTTATAAGGACGCAAACAAATAGTCTACACAAGTTTCTATAAGTCTATTCATATCTTTACGATTTAGGTGAGGGAGTCTTTCTCCCTCACTTTATTACACTTTAAGTTTGAAACACTGTCTTCTCTGTCGTCCGTCGCTATTCTTGTAGGCAACATGTACCCATCGAGAAGTCTTACTTCTTTCCACGATAATTTGATCGTAGGAGTACCCCATTTTGGAGAACTCGTTAGCCATGAAGCGTTCAAACTCAGTCTGCTTACCATTGACAGGCTGCAAGTCAGCAGCGTAGCCCTCTACATGTGCAGAGTTTTTTACACCTCCTACAGCCTTGTTCAGTTCTGGTGAGCGGTAGCCACTTGTCACACGGATAGCAGGGTTCTCGATTTTGTGACGCTCACAATACTTACCCCATTCTGCACGAATACTCTCTAAGAGGGTAATCGTCTCCGTTAGATGAACCCTTACAATAGAAGGAGGGTTATTATTTATCTTGAGTTGTTCAGCAGTACTGGATTGTACCAGCTCCGCTATTGAGAAATTTGCCATAACTATTATTCTATTTTTGATTTACATTTTTCTCCTCACCAATATACTCAGCGACATACTGAATGACTTTCTTAGCATCTCTATCCGAAGATGCCTTTACTACAGATTGGATAATCTTCTGTATATCCTTTACCTTACTCTTTCTCTCCCGTGCATGCTCTATAAGGCTTTTAGCTTCGATGATAAGAAGTCCTATAGCCACTAAGATGGTAATAACTGGTATGGTCTTAATATTCAGTAGCGTGCAGGCAATGAATATCACCGCATCCACGATAAAAAGCAATGAGCAATACACGCCAATACTCTCCTAACTTTCCGAGTGTCTTACGCATGCTATGCGAGTCAATGGGTTTACCCAACTTCTTCTGTGTGTATATTCTGTCCCATAGGTCAACGAAGATGGCACAGAAAACGAGTACCCACATTATCACACATACTATCAAGTGTATAGCTACTGAGTACATGAAGTGCGGTGTGAACTGAAACTCTATTACATCCATATATACACCTCCTTTACAATAGGAAAAGAAAAACACCAACAACAGCACCAAGCATACCTGCACATACGTCGAGCCAATCGAACTGCTCCTTTCTGTACTAGTAATCGACACTCTCTTTTCCTGTCATGACGAAGAATGCTGGTACCAATGCAAGATTAAGTACACATCAATAGCATGAGGCTTTTGCACACAATCATCGAAACGACAAGACCAGCAAACATGTGCAGATACTTATCGCTACCAATGGCAGCGAGCCTTCCAAAAATCCTGTAAATACAATCTAAAAACTTTTCATATTATTTTATTTTAAATTAATAAAACTGCTACCAATTCATATCCAACTCTCTGCCCACCATGACACCTGCACCGGGACTGGTTGCATCAACCGATGACGGCGACAACCAAACAGGATTGACATAGCAGCAATCCAGAACATATCCGCCATGGACATCAAACGCACCTCCGTGACAACAAATAGTGACCGAAGTATCGTCATTCCCATTTATAACCGTCCACTGCTTGCCGTTGTCCATACCCACGAATTTATACAAACACTCTCTCGTGCAGTTGAATACGACAACGTCAATAGGGTGCTCCAACTGGGGTTCTAATTGTTCACGTTCTCCCTCTTATAAGGGTCAGAATAAAGTTCATTTATCTTGGGATTATCATAATCGACAACTTCTCCGTTATTTCCCCAGCTTCCTGCGACTCCGGGACTATACAATGGGATTACATAGACTTCTTTACCAGTTCTGGTAGTTACTCTTTCAAGTATAATTTTTAATCCATCAGTATATTCATGCCCACTGTGATGTACATACATCATATCGTCCTTAACCACTACACATGTCCGTGAGTGATGCCCGAACTGACCTCTACACCATATATCAGAAGCATAATATATTAATGCACGATTACGCCCGTTGACATTCTTACTACCTTGAGAGGAGATGTCCCCATCAAAAACCATTCTCCTTCGACTAAAACGCAAGCTGGCAACTACCCGACTATCAGTGTCAACACAATTCAATTGGGTAAACGAGCCACTTGCACCTATGAGTTCGCCCCCGAATTTACTTTTACCAGTAACGGTGATATTCTGAAAAGTAGCCCCCTCAGCATCGATAGTCTGAGCCTTGATACCTTTAGCTACTATTGCCTTTGCATCAATAAAAATCAGCATTAAGCTTTCCTCCACTGGTAAAGAATGGAATCTTGCCAGTAGTTGTAACAACCTTGAAAGTATCTGCCACAACATCAAAGGTACTATTCTCACCGTCAAGATGGAAACCGACACGCTCCAGTCCTTTTGTAAGGTCACGTATAACAGCATCTATTTGCTTTCCACCAACATTCAATGAAGCTTCAAACTGCTTCGTTGTATATTGCTGTGCTGGTTGCCAATCTTCAATACTAAATTCTTCACCCTTTTTCTTCGGACGAACACAAACAAGCAAATCATTTTTATACTTTTCTTCAAAAGTAGCATTGCTCCACTGGTCGCCCTTGTCATAAGGTGGCACTGGCTGCTCACGCACGAACATTCTACGCTTACCATCTGCCGTATCTTGTGCGTGCTTAGCTGCTTCAAGCGATTTCAATACATCAGCATCCGTAATTTCCTTCCAAGCGAAAGACCCATCTTGATTTTTCTCGAATGAGTATGAGCGACCTCCACCAGTCTCAGCATAACTTCTATTATAATAGAGGTCATGCAGGTGCATTTCTTTCGTTTCGTCATCTGTCCACTCATTAGCTGGCTCATTAGTTAAGGTCGGAATGGCGTCACCAAAACAAATCAAAAATTGATGGTCAGTCTGCTCTTTCACCGAGTCAATACGACTCTGCATTGAAGACAGATAATCCTGCAAGCGGATATATTTGTCACGATTAGCAGGGTTCTCAACACGTATCTCGAAGTTCTGCTTGTCGAATAAGAAGATAGGAGGAGGAAGGATAAAACTATTGATGCCCTTTATTATTTTAAAATAAGGAGCATCCTCACCAGCTGCCGACTGAATGATAGCACTCTGACGGTTCTGAACTGTGAGGTTACCCAGCTGTACAACCTCGTCACCCACCTGCGGAGTATCGCTACCACTCGCATAGTTGTCTACATTGCTATTGTCTGCAATGTCTACGTAATCAGTACCGACAGCGATGACACGCCTATGCCAGTAGTGATTAGAAAGCTGACCGCCTGCATCTATCAAGTTGAATGTCTCACACAACGCAAGATCATCCACCATCATAGAATTGTAAATTCTACGTCCCTCACTATCCTGCTGGCGGAAGTAGCATCGCCATGCACCAACAATCCTCTCTATCTTAGATATCACGAAACTACCAGCAGAGTTCACAATCTTACCCTTGATATGGGAGGTCTTCATAATTTCAACCTCCTCTGCTGTGAGTTTGCGATGCACATGTAAGTATTCTGCATCTATATGCCAGGCACCTTGTTCGTCCTGATAGATAGACACACCAGACTCGCCACGTACCGACTTACCAAACACGATACCCTTCATAAAGGTAGTCAGTGCATTAACGATGGTGTCTTGATCTGTTCGAACGATTTTCTCCCAGTCAGCACTCTTCGGGTCGAGTGTGCGAGCAGCCTTTGCCTCGTCAGCTAAGCCAGCAGCAATCTTCTGTGCATCCAAGGTGAGGTAGTCACCAATGCGATCGAGCGCACGCAGTACAGACATATTGTCGTGTCGGTGTCCAAACGCACCGTCACCCTTATAAGCGGTGGTGACTTCACGAGAGAACCATTCGAGGATAGCTTCTGCTGTGGTGATGTTCCATTTGTCAGAGTAGGGACTCTGAACAGGGAAAAGAGCCCCACTGCTCAGCGGAAGTCGCTCAAGTTCAACTAAGCGTGGGGCGATGGTAAAAGACCCAATATCCGTATCTTGATATCCAACATTGCAGGCGCAGCGTCCTCTGACCTGGTAATATTCAGGTAAGGACGTGCATCTGCGTAACGATAAGTAAATGTATAAGATGAAGGGAGGTCTTTTGTCTGCCAACTCACGTCGCTCTCTGTCACTACAATGCGACGTACATAGTTGCCTGTGTAGAGGAACTTGCCCAATGAAGGGAAAAAGTCGAGCAACCATTTGCGTTCTTCCTTGGAAAGGAAACCTGTATTCTTCTTGTACTCTCTGACTGTATCGACACGATACTCTTCTGAGTCGTTCTCAATCTCAGCTACATTGTGCGTGTGTTTCGCTGTGTTCTCTGCATCACCATACGCACGGAAGGTATCGATACCACCGAGTGAGTTTTCGAAGAGTACCCACTGCTCTTCCTCGCTCCGAATATCTGAAGCATAGTATCGCTGAATGTAGGTGAGTCGAGTACCAGCAGCATCTTCCACCCATACGTCATAATAGCTTGGCATCTTACCGAGCTTACCAGCGATGACTCCATATTGCATCGGGATTGTCCACACCTTACCGTGAGAGAGTGTGCCGAGTTCGATGTCAGACTGAACATAACTACCAGTCTCCTCTACGTAAGCACGACACTTCGCAACACAGTCCTCGACAGCGTAGTAGCTAAGGAACTCGGTGTGTAATAGGTAACAGGCTTGACGGTAGGCTGCCATGTAAGGAAGTTACGCTTCAACCAACTTGAAGCGGTGTCAGCGAAGTTGTCAATGCCAGCACGGAGTACCGTGAATTGCCAAGACTCTTGAGCAGCTGTCTTATCCTCGATGAGATTAACTAAGAACTCACGAGCAATGTTCGGTTGACGATAGATAGTCGTCGACTCCTGGATCTGAAAATGACAGCAGCGGAGTGACGATATTCTCCAAGTCTATCTCTATGCGCTTAGCCTTGTTCGGTGTATAGGTATGCTGCACAATGATCTCATTCGAGTCTGCATATTTCAGGACGAATGTAATCTCTTGCGTGCTTGATATAATGAAGTGATTCATCGAGCCCGTCAGGCTGAGCGAATCAGGTTTAAGAATAATATCCATGTGCGAATTGTTTATCACAAAATTACCATATGTATGAGAAATAATAAAGGACAGGTTTTAGACGCAATTATATCGCACGCACTCCAACCACACCTCTGTGCGAGTATAGCATATTCTCCATGTCGAAACCAGCCACCTTCTCTCGTTATTCGTTCAGTATATGAACGCTGCTTACCATATTGCACACCAACATACTCAGCTGAAGGTAGAGGAGGGTAGACCGTAACGAAGGTCTTGTTTCGTTCTCGCTCAGCTGCGCTGTATTCTTCCCAGCTGACTGATGTTCGCTTTTCTTTGCCCACCCACTTATACTTAACATCCATAGCCTTGAGTTGCTCATTGATAGTAGGAGCAGTAATGGTAGGCTGCATAAGTGATACCGTGTAGAGTTCTGATTCTACTGGTTCATTCTTACCTCCAAGGGTGAACTTAAGCTTGTTGAAAAAGAAAGGCACACCTCGAATAATAACCTTAGCATAAGAGGGCAGGTTCTGCTTTTGCGACTGAGAGAGCAGCAGTTTCACCTTCATGTCGTGAAGTGAATTGCGCAGCAGCAGGTCGTATTCACGGTAGAATTTTTCAAAGATACCTTGTGGACCATTGTAGTGCAAAGCGTAATCGAAGATGCGAGGATGTGAAGGTGCATTCACATCGTAAGCTGAGATAGTTCCTGCTGGACGACCATCAGAAAGATAACTGAAGGCGAGTATCGTCTTTTGTTTGTTGGCGGATTCCGAAGTGTTTTCCTTAGGTTCTGTCGCAACAACCATCTTCGAATTGAGCGACATGTATGAACCTACGTAGAGGAATTTGCCCATATCATAGGTAAAGTCCTCCTCTTTGACTGTTGCCTTATAGCTAAGGATGCTAACTCGGCATAAGTTCAGGCACCTTTATCTCTTTCGCTTCGAGTGTTTCTCCAGTGTTGTAGTCTTGCGAAGCTTCACCCTATCTTCACCGTCACCTGAAGTCGCCAGACTCATCCTGTCTTATAAATAGCTCCATCGACAGGGTCCGAAGTAAGCGTTCGGGTTCGCCTTAACTAAAGCTATCGATATCGACGTATGAGTCTGAGATTTCAGATCAACCTTCTCCTCTGCTGAGAGTAACACGCTTATAGTCATTCTCTGACTTATAAGAGAGCGTAGGTTCTTGCGTCACGCAATGCGTGAGATCGGTGTTAGGAGTTTCGTTCAGCGCATCACGTAAAGAAAATGATATCTGCAATGCGCTTACCTTCATCAGAGGTAAACTCACAGCAGAACTTCTTACGAAAAACAGAGATAAAAATCACACAGGTAACATCAGGAACAAGGTCAGCTACCTTTATTTTTCCATTCACTAAAACGTCCATTACATTGTTTGACTACCATCTTATTGAATGGTTCTGTTTGAGTAAAGAAGTTCTCTTGCAGATCATATCCAAAGTGAGCGAAGACACGCTTCAAAAGATGGTTTGCACGGATGAATGGTGAGATATAATATCCAGGAGCGAGGCGTGATAGGTACGTCATTGACATACTCTGTACGCTGCACTGCATTATAGAAATCACAATCATCACCGCTCATGTCTGGGTGGAAGGAAGTAACAGAAGGTAATTCAGGAAGGAAGTAGTAAAGCTTGTCGTATTTCAAGACTTTTTCTTTTCATACCCATTCAGCACCTTATAAGTAAGCCTGCCTTTTGCCTGAGTCGTCTGTGAAAGAGCATGGGAAGATGCCGTATTGCTCATTGGTGTTATCTCGAAGCTACGACAGAACTCTATACCTTCTTCAACAGTGTTCACACCTGGTATGAATTCGCCTTTGAAAATATCCTTCAACTTTACCTTCTGAATCCTTGAATAAAAAGACCCGTCATTGATGTAGAAGGAGGTCGATATTCCACCCTTGTACTGAGCAGACAGCACCACCTGCCTACATTGAGCGAAGTACTCACCATCTTGTATCGCAACATCAGTAGGTTGCATTTTTACTCGTCGACCGAAAGAATCGGGGAACCCCAGTAGTCTACGATTACGTTCTGAAGCTGGTAGTTCGAGTGGGGTAGATTGCTCGCCATAGTCATTGAAGAATGGATCTGTACGCTCTATCTGTATCTGTGTATCAGGCTTTGAGATTATAATCCTCGCCCTTCTCTATATTCGTTATCTCATATATATATAAGGTGCTTGTTTGATTTTGCTTCCAAATCTCCGAGCCTTGTCTTGTAGCTGCTGCTTCTGTTCTATCTCGTTAAGAGAAACAGATGCAGGAATACCAGTCAACGGACAATCGGTCAAGGACATCGGTCAATCGCTCGATGAGTGTATCCTTGTAAGAATCCATAACCACACCACGCACATCATTAACTGTTGGTGTGACATATCCACCGAGGCACGACCTTGTGCCTGTTGAATGAGAAACTTATTCATATCGAGGGTACGGATAGTTCCTGCACGCTGCGCACGGTCGATGATGTCAATGAATGAGTGCTACGGTTGGGTTTTTCAACAGCTGCATTCGAAGCCACCCACTCCTTGCTGTGACCATAACCACCTTCTCCGACGAGAACAGTTGGTTTGTCGATAAATCCACGTCTATCAGGGTCGTAGTCTGCACGGAACATCTTTCCATCCTGCCTACGTTCGACATCGATACTACCTCCTGACTCAAGACCAGTGGCAACACGTGCGCCTGAAGCAGAGGCAGAGCCACCTGCACCATTGAGCGACATACGTTTAACACGCTGACGCTCTGCATTAGCAGCAGAGAGTTGTGCAACACCAGTGACACCCATCAAGGCAGCAGCGATAGAACCTGCGATTGGTCCAAGATCAGCATAAGCTTTCATAATTGAGGTTGCAGTGTCAGCTATAATCTGAGAGGCTTTGATTGCGAAGTTAACATCGGCATACTTCTTCTGTATCTTTAGCTTTTCCTCAGATTTCTTCTTCTCGAGTTCTGTTGTATCTTTGCCTGCTTTCGTTGCTTCAATCTCCGCATCATACTTCGCATCAACATTCGCTTCCTCTGCTTGCTGTAGTGCCTGAACAGCACCGCTGGAGAGGTTTGAGTAATAGTCGAACGCCTCCTTCATCTTGGCGATCTTCATTCTCTTCACTGCCTCTTCATACTCTTCTTCAGATATCTCTTTGTTCTCGAAGGTGCATTTTCCAGCTGATCCAACTCTGCGTTGTAGAGGTTCCTGCTGTGAGGCAAGACCATACTGCTGACGTATCTGAAGTCGGTGTTCTTCTGCCTGCTGATCAAGAAGGGTAAGAGCCTGCTGACGCTCTTGCTCATTGAGTAGGGTGTCATTCTCATCTTCTTGCGACGTGCGGCATACTGGTCACTGACGTGTCAAGCCCATACTCCTGTCGTGCTTGAGCTGGGCTCCTCTGCTCTTCTCTTTGCATAATCTACAATGATAGCAACCTTAGCAGCTTCGTACGCCTCAGTAACTTCTTTCTACGTTCTCATTACCCTTTGCTCGCTGCAACGAAGCCTTGTAATATCCATCCAAGAAGAGCAATGTTGCATCACATTCTTCTTTTAACGTCTGTGCCTTATTAGGTGCTAACTGCTGTATCTTTTTCAAGCGATTCGTAGTATTCTTTTTCATCCTCGATATAAGCGGTGTTTCGCAGCCTGCTGCTGATCAGCGACAGCCTTAGCTTGACCTTCCTGCAAGGTTTTCTTTTGTAGCATCTTGAACACCCATATTCTCAGAGCGGTGCAGGTAGTTTTCTCAATATCAAGAAGTTTGTTCTGATGCTGAATGTTGAGAGCAGCCACGATGCGCTGCATTGCTCTTGTGTAAGAGTCTTCTTCGCAGAAAAGCTATTTTCAGACGTTCAGACTATTTGTCGCCTTCGCTCTGCATCGAGTTCTTGAGCACGATCGTGTGTAAAATCTGTTGCTACAGCGTCAGGATTTGGACCTTTATGAGTTTTTGTTTTATGATTAGCCTCCTGAAGTCTTTACCATATTCTAAACTGGCCTTGTTTTTCCAACGCTGCGATTTGGTATCAATTGTTTTAACCCTTTCGTGTCACCAGCCTTTATGGTTAGGGCGTTTTCGCTTTCAATCGCTTCAATCTTTAAGAAAATCGTGTGTCGCTTGCACCAACCAGAACCAACAGGGAACCGCCCATGATTTTTCCCACGATTTAAATTTCACGTTGATACCACCATTCTGCTCTATAACTTTTTATGTCGGTCCGTAGTATTTGCGCTGCATGATCGATGAGACCACCTTCTTTCTTGCTCCGAACATATCGCCCCATTCTTGATCTTTCCGTGGGATAGCTTTATCTTTACTCAGTTTCTCGAGGACCTTTTCATTTTTGTCACAACTGCACTTTCATCCTCATAGTCATAGAAGAAACCAGTCACCTTCGACTTGCTATTCTCTTCTGCACCGTCTCTCCTGCTGACATGTTTAAACCTCTGCGTCGTGCAGCATTGCTACGTTACTACCTTTTGACTTGAGTCCGAGACGGTATCTTGAGCATCAGAATCTTTTTCCTCATTATCTTTCATTTTCTCTTAAAGCAACTTCTTTTCGAAAGCAGCACGACGGAGATTTTGAATATAGATATCTCTATAGCTTTATGTATTTTCGTTAAAAAGTGGCCTTCTCGATATGTAGCATAGTGACCAGGAACTCATACCATATCCTGAATGGCTTTTTCACTGATTATATGACTTAGAGGCGTTTTCATGTGTTGTTTTTGAAGTAACTTTTATCTTTGTGATTTCTTCTGCTGTGGAGTCATTGACAGACTGCAATTTCCTTATTCTGTTTCTTTATCGCTTGGTGCGTGCATGCTGCAAATTGAAATTCACCATAGCTACTCGCCTTATCCACACTACGCATGTAGGAGTGAGAGCAACTCCTGCGCAACTATTGCTGTAACAAGAAGAAGAATAACATTTGATTTACAACTTAGATTGAAAAGGCGCACTGAGCGACGAATAGTACACTCATGACATTAGTGCTGTACAAGTAAATAAACTCCTATGTCAGTCGTTGTCACATCATGCACGCTCCTTCTTTGTTACGCTACGTGCCACGCAAGTTCTGGAAGGCTGTATTAAGAACTGTCATACTGATGAGTGAGACTCGTAATAGCTAAGCCAAGTGCTGCAGAAGCTTACGATGATTCATGTTTGCCAGACAGTACACTCCATGATGCTAATCTTCATCGAGCCAAATTATCTACCATTTTTCTCCTTAAGGGAGTAAGGCTTCTCCTAATTGTAACTGTTTGTTTTTCGAGTTCAGTAGTTTTGAGCATGATCACAGCAAGATGTAGGTTTCGCCTGCTGATGCAAGATTCTTCTCGACGATAGAGGCAACTCCTTTATAAAGTCTCCAGTCTCTTTTGTCTTTTCTGATATTTCACAGCATGATAGTCCGAGTTATCAAGGATCATGGCTGGAGACTTACGACGAGACCCTGTTACGATAGAGTCGACCATATAATCGAGAGACTCGTCCGTCTGTTGTGCTTTTAAGTGTGAGAAAGATCAGGTGTTTACCAAGGTCTTCGAGAGGGATGTGAAAAGTCCTTTAGCCTTTACGACAGCTTCATTAGCTCGACATCACTGACAGTTCCCTTTGTAGCTCGAGGCTATCATAAAGTCCCTGGTTGATCAAGATTGCGGAAAGCGTGGATAACACCATCAGCAGATTCAGCCATACTGATACCTTCCGCAGCGAATTCCTTTACCTTTTGGAGAGCTTTCCTACCAGTTCTGCAAAAACGGACAAACATATTCACCACGAAAGAAAGACATGGCTTGTGGTTGCTGTATTTTTCACAAGACCTTTTTGGACGCATCGGAAAGCTCGCCCATACGATTCTTTCAACATCAGAGAGATCGGCTGAGAGCTTTTTCCAGTCTCGGATTAATTGTTTTCAGACGTATTGTCAAGCTGTCGTTGAAGACTACGTGCTTGTTGACGTAGCTAGCCATAGTGAGATATTGAGGTCAGAGGCTTTCGTCTCGGCAGCGATCTGCTGTTTGAGGTTTCAGAATCTGCGTAGCATTCCTGCCATACCCTCACGTCGTTTTTTCCACGAATCATTATCTCTTCCTGCAGAGTTCGAGAGACTCCATTTGACGTTGAAGAGACTTATGCGCTCTCCAAGATTATCAATCTCCTTAGAGAATTTTGCGAATATTCTGCTGCGCTTGTCTGCCTTTTAGCATTTACGACGAGTGTCACTTCGTCTTCAGATAAATGTTTTGATAATAATTGTCTGATTACCTTTTGCAAACAAAGGTAACAACAGACAATAAAGCAGGAAAGGACAAAACTGTTTTGTCTATCTGCTGAAATGCAAAGAGAAAAACGGGTACTCCTACGATAGGGTGTAAAAGAGCATGCAGCAACCAATGTAAACAAGACAAGCTCTCCAGCACCAATCGTCAGCCTTTATAAAGAATGGGCATTGTTATTAGTGTTAAGGATTATTTCGAGAAATATCCACATAGTTTTTGTTTTTTAGCTCCTGCGGACAAAGATAGCAATATCCTGAAAACGCACAAGTGACAGTCTGATTTATTTACTTTCTATTGCATGGGACAATTGATTATGCGAGAGTTGCGAACCTCGTCGGTAAACCCATAGCGTAGCTCTGGGAATACGTGCTTTGTAAAGAATAGACCAAACAAGTTTATTATAAAAGATTAGACTGTCTCTAGTCTCTTTCCTTTAGGTTTTCGATATTGAATATCAAGAAACGAAGGTGAATAAACAAACGTAATTCATACGAACCATCAGAGGTTTGCGTTGAAGAAGCTCCGCTTTGAGCAAGCGTTGAAGTTCGCCTGAGCGCACCTCGAAAGACAGAGACATGCTGGTCTCATGCTGCATAGAGGCGGTTGACAGCATCTGTCATTGTGTTATGAACGAATTTCTTTCGTATAAGGCTTTCTGTAATCATAAAGCAAAAGATAGTTGATTTATTAAAGAGGTTAAAGGACGAGTAACAGACACGCTCTACAGCGTGCTGTCTCTATCGATTGAAATGTAAAAATTATATCTCACGAAACATCCATTTGAATTCTAAACTTGCGCACACAGGCGATTGCAGAAGTTATATCCCAGCCTCGAGAAGAGCAGGAATACTTCCTCTGCACTCACCTTGGCAGAAGGTCTATATTTCGAATAGCATCTACTACCTCGGGGGTAGAGAAGAAGTGAGTCAGCTCTTCTGGTGTCAGAAGCTGACGGTAGGTTAAGACAGAGATGCTATGTGATACTGATGTCAGTTATAGGCTGCTCGTTGTTTTTTCTTTTTATTTCATTGTCATAAGGTTTATCGGGTTTTTGATTATCGGCATCTCGTGAGGGTCAACGAGGTGAGAAATGAGTTGAGATCCTACGCAGTGAGTGTAGGGTGTCGAGTGAATGTGAGTACAGTATCAGGCTTTTATATGTGCCTGCGTCTCCATTGGTCAATGAGAAACCTCGATGGCTTCCAAGCGTTCTGTACGCTCAGAGATATAACACAGGGTCGAGCATAACCCAGAAGGTCTCAGCTGCTTGTCCGTTGAGATTTATGATTGATGTTTCATATTGTATTTTCATTTTAATTCAATTGTACTTCTGACAGGTTTTCTACGAACACTGTTTAGCAATATGTTCAGATGAAAGATAATATTCGTCTCCATCGTACAGTAGCTGAATAGAACTTTTGAGAAGGTCGAGAACCAAACATACCATGTACTGGCGTGAAATAGGCTGTACACATACACTTCCTCGTAGGGCTGTTTTTGTGAACAGAATAACTCCGAGAGGACCTTCACTAACCTTGAAAAGAATCTTTCTTCTGCCTTTGGAATGGCGTGATATTTTCCTCAATTCTTCAACAACCTTGTTGAATGCTGTCCGACACAAGGACTCCCTTGTAGTTCCTCATACAGTCAGCAAGCGGTACAAGCTCTTTTGGAATTGAAAAAGTCTATAGACTAATCAAAAAGATCATTTCTACCTCTTTCTCAGTCCTATTAAGACTCTACAGGAGATCATCACTGAAACCTTCCAAAAGAAAGAACTTTACATTGAGAACATATAGACACCTTCTGTGTCGCGAGTAGAAACGATATAGATAGTAGCCTCACTAGCTTTGAGGTTCATATCTTCTTGCCTTTTGGAATGGAATTCAGTTCTGATTTAAGTTCTACAACAAACTCTTTTAATGAGTTCATCTGCCATGAGGGCTTTATAACGACGCTCCATACACCATGGCAACAGGCTCAAGGAACTAGGGTAGAAGATGCCTTGAAATAATAGTCAAAG
>BNJU01003613.1_pt1 | contig 25037 bp, 34 predicted proteins | sample 8539281 | NCBI WGS metagenome assembly BNJU01 (sample SAMD00202456, study PRJDB9452) | human saliva metagenome | isolation source: human saliva | place: Japan
AGTCATAAAAACGTAAATTTCTGGTTATTTTTAATGAATTACTTATATATCCTCTAACACCCTAGAAAACTAAAAATACCAATTCTCCTATAGTCCCATATAAAGATTCTTCTTATTATTCTTCTATGATATAATCTTTTTATAAGGAGGTGTCTATGCTTTTGATAATTATTAAAAAGTATTCAAATATTTTTGGGAGCATTTATTGATTTATCATCTCTTATTTAATGTGCAGTATTCCCCTTATGAATATGTTTACAAATCATGGTTCATATTCCTTTTTAGTTCTCTTAATTTTTATTAATTTGGTTATTGATAGAAATAAATCTTAATCATAAAAATGAATCAATTGAAACTAAACAACAGCTATCTGAAATTAAACAACAACTATCTGAGACTAAGAGCAACTCTCAGAGTCCAAAAATAATCTTATTTTTCACATAAGGTTATCCGAATATTTCCCGATCAAAATAAACTTTTATTTACTTGTAATATATGTAATATATTTAATGTTGGATCATTAATAGCTATCTATGAACAGAAAAATGATATACTGAATCCAATTGGTATTGGACATCGAAAGCATTAATTCTAAAGGCTTAATTCAGGTCTCTTATCAATTAAGTATTAATTTACCCCTCGACAATCGAGAGTATTTCTATATCACCAACATTAACAAAAGAATTCCATTAATCCATTAAATTCTATTATAACTTGAAATATATAATAACAAATTATAAATAATTTGTTATTATATATTTCTTAAATTATTACTGTCTATGAGGTTGTAGTATGAATATAATGATTGCAAAAAGTAATCGATGACACTAATGTTGTACTTAATATTGGCTCTAACGAGAATGTATCAATCAATGATAGATTTCTCATTTATCAAATTGGAGAAGAAATATTTGATCCTGATACGAAAGAATCGCTAGGGAATTTTGAAATTGTGAAAGGTTATGGTAAAGTAACTCATATACAGAATACAATGTGTACACTCACATCTGATAAAAATAAAAACGGGAGCAAAGCCGCAAAATTATTACTACCCAAAAATCTAATGGACTTCTCTCTCAATACTTTGAGACGAATCCTAAAGAACTGGTAGAGGAAATCCCTGGTGAAGAATATATTGTCCCTTTGATAACCCTGAAATCGGAGACTTAGCAAAAACCACTTACTATAAAAAGTTTTTAAATGATCAATAATAAAGCTATAAACTTTATTTAGCATTTTATAAACAATCCAAAAATTTAGAATTCTCACTTACATAAAATTAGTTTTTAGTACCAATCATATAAATGATTGGTACTATTTTTACCTTAATCAGCAATTTTCAATGCATATATTTTTAGATTTTTATTTTATAACTTTACTTCAACATTAGTATATTTTAGATATACATATTAAACTATATAAGATTAACCTTAATTACTTTTATTATAAAGAGCCTAAACTAAATAGATTAAAAATGTTGGAAGTAATACTAATATAGTATCTTCCAACATTCATTTTATAATTTAGTTATATATGAAAAATTAAATAAAATATACGGTACATTAATTGTCTCTACTTTATATTCCGTCGTGCTGCTAAACTATCAGCGCTGCTAGCTAGGCCCGCTCGATTGATATGTGGGTTCCCATGTTTGTACGTTTTTGGCTTGCTACTTTTATCTTCTACTTTTGATTTCTCAAATTTAGTAAATAGATTATCTAGCTCGCGTAAGAGCGCACGTTTTTGTGAGTCTTTCAACTCGAATACGTCACCTTTATAGGCAATGTATTTGTTTTTTAGTACAGGACTGAGATCATAGATGGGCTCGTGTTGTTCTCCATTTACATCTAACAGCTCATCCAAGGTCAATCCATAATACCGAGACAGGGCACAGAGTGTATCTAGATCTGGTTCGCGATACCCTGTTTCGTAGTTTGAAAGCGCCGCATTACTGATACCTACGACCTTTGCTACTTCGATTTGGCTTTTTGCCCATGCGTACACGAGCCTGTTTTAAGTTCTTGTAAAATTGCATGTTCATCACCTATATCGATTCTATTTAATAGTATTACATTGTTTCACTAATCATTTTTGAAAGCTTTTCTGCGACAGCCAATGTTTTATCGATTTCTGCGCCCTTATGACACATAGATACGAAGTTGCTTTCAAAAGAGCTTGGCGCATAGTAAATACCATGGCTCAAGTTATGATGGAAGAATGTCTTGAAATGTTCCGCATTGCATGCACTAGCGTCATCAAAATTGTGAACCGGTTTATCTGTAAAGAACAATGTAAACATGGATCCCACACGTTGTACTACAGCTGGCACATTGTATTTCTTAGCCAATTCTTCAAGACCATTACACAATGCTTTTGTGCTATCTTCCACTTGTTTAAAGATGGTTGGGTCTCGTTGTAACATAGATAATGTAGCAAGGCCTGCCGTTACAGCCACAGGATTACCACTCAAAGTACCGGCTTGGTAAATAGGACCGGATGGTGCTACTTCGCTCATGATTTTGCTAGAACCGCCAAATACAGCAAGAGGCATACCACCGCCAACGATTTTACCAAGGCAAGTCAAATCGGGTTTGATATTGTATAGTTTTTGTGCACCACCGCTGCTAGCGCGGAATCCACACATAACTTCGTCAAAGATTAATAGGGCACCATGTGCTTTTGTGACGTTACGCAAGGTTTCAAGGAATCCTTCTACTGGTGGCACACAGCCCATATTGCCTGCAACAGGTTCTACGATAATACAAGCAATACTATCGCCCATTTCATCGAATAATTGTTTAACCGCATCAATATCATTGTATGGCAATGTGATGGTATTTTCTGCAACGCCTTTTGGTACGCCTGGGCTGTCTGGCACGCCAAATGTAGCGAGGCCAGAGCCGGCTTTCACCAATAGAGAATCACTATGACCATGGTAACAACCAACAAATTTAACGATGCGGTCGCGGCCCGTATACCCACGAGCTACACGCAATGCACTCATGGTCGCTTCTGTACCGGAATTAACGAGGCGCACCATTTCCATAGATGGCATGAAGGCTTGGATTTTTTTAGCCAATTCCGTTTCTAACAGTGTAGGCGCACCATAGCTTGTACCACGAGGAATGGCCTCTTGTAGACTAGCTACGACCTCAGGGTTCGCATGGCCCAAAATCATAGGGCCCCAGCTCAACACATAGTCGATGTATTCGTTGTTATCGATGTCATAGATACGGCTGCCACTAGCGGAGCTAATAAATGGAGGGTTTGAGCCTACGCTGCGATAGGAGCGAACAGGGCTATTAACGCCACCCGGCATATATCGTTTTGCTTCATCAAACGCTTTTTCTGATTTACCTAGTTGTAACATAGTCACTCCTTATTGTTTAAGCCAACGTGCCACATCAAGGGCATGGTATGTAATGATAATCTTAGCGCCAGCTCGTTTCATGGAGAGCATCGTTTCCATAACAAGGCGTTGTTCATCGATAAGACCAGCAGCTGCAGCCGTTTTAACCATAGCATATTCGCCGGATACATTGTAGACAGCCAATGGCAATTCATAACGGTCACGGGCTTCGCGAACGATATCCAAATAGCATAATGCCGGTTTAATCATGATAATATCCGTACCTTCAGTGATATCGAGTTCGATTTCACGCATTGCTTCTAATCGATTAGCCGGATCCATTTGATACGATTTACGGTCCCCAAATTGTGGAGCCGAATTAACGGCGCCACGGAATGGACCATAGTAGGCAGATGCATATTTGGCAGCATAGCTCATAATAGATACATTGGTGAAACCAGCTTCATCAAGAGCTTCACGAATAGCACCTACGCGACCATCCATCATATCTGATGGCGCCACCATATGAGCGCCAGCTTGTGCTTGACTAACGGCAACCTTGCACAATAGAGGTAATGTTTCATCATTCAAAATTTCATGATGATCAATCATGCCACAATGACCAGTGGAGGTATATTGACATAAGCATACATCCGCAATAACCAAAAGATTTGGTACTGCTTCACGGATGGCTTTAATTGCTTGTTGTACCGGTTGAGACATATCCCATGCGGAGGAACCTTGTTCATCCTTATAGGTAGGAATGCCAAAGATTTCTACACCACGAATACCAAGGTCATAAGCTCTTGCGCCACCTTTACCGCTTCGTCTACGGATAAAATGATATTGCCCTGGCAATGTGTCGATTTCTTTTTAATTCCTTCACCAGGAACGATGAATAATGGATATATTAAATCAGTTGTATCTAATGTTGTTTCTCGTACTAAATCACGCATTTCTGGAGAAGTGCGCAAACGGCGAGGACGATAGGTTAAATCGTACATAGTAAATTTCCTTCTTCCGTTTAATAATGACAGTATATTAGTTAGCGCAGTCTTTCACAATTGTATCTACAAGACCTTCTGTCGTATACACAGGACTAATGATATCTACCTTTAAACCAGCGCTCATAGCAGTAGCGGCCGTAATAGGTCCGATACAGGCAATTTTCGTATGTGCTAATAGTGAAAGTGCATCTTCACCCAATAAATCTAACGTATTGGTAACTGTAGAGGAGCTAGTAATGTAATATAGTCAACATGACCATGTTGCAACGCATCTACTAAAGCCTCTTGTTGAGATGTGTCTTGTTGTGTTTCATACAAGCGCAAAATATCTACGTCAATATCTAGATGACGCAATTCACGTGGAATGACCTCACGAGCCTTCTTAGGTTGAATTAATAACACTGTATGCTTAGGTTTAACATGCTGTTTCAATGCATCTACAACAGATTCAGCCTTATAATCTACAGGGATGATATCTGGGGTAATGCCATAATTTGTCAAAGCTTTAGCCGTAGCACTACCGATTGCACACACCTTAGCATAACCTAAGGAACGAGCATCTTTACCCTCTCCGTATAATGCATCAAAGAAGTAGCGTACCCCTTCAGCAGATGTAAATACGACACAAGAATATCGATCTACACCATGTAATAAACGTTTATCTTCATCAAATAATTTACAGGCATTGTTTTTAATAGCTGCTGCTTGGATTACATTGGCGCCTTGGTTCATAAGCATATCGCGGAATTTGCTAGCTTGAGAGCGAGCACGTGTAACCACAATTGTTTTACCGAATAATGGTTTATTATCGAACCATTGCAATTGTTCACGCAAATTAACTACATCACTGACAACGATGATGGCAGGTGCCTTTAATTGTGCCTTTTCACATCTTTCCACAACATGTTCTAGTGTGGAAACGAGAACCTCTTGCATAGGTTTGGTACCCCATCGAACAAGAGCCACTGGCGTATTAGCAGGACGGCCATGGGCCATCAATTTCTCAGCAATTGTAGGTAGATTACCTACGCCCATAACAAAACAAAGTGTATCGACTGCTGTTGCAAGGCCTTCCCAGTGAATACCAGACACCGATTTAGTAGGATCTTCATGACCAGTAACAACCGCAAAGGATGTAGCCATAGCACGTTGTGTCACAGGAATACCTGCATAAGCAGGCGCTGCGATAGGTGATGTAACACCTGGGACAAATTCAAAAGGAACACCAGCCTCACGAAGGGCCATCGCCTCTTCGCCGCCACGACCAAATACGAGTGGATCCCCACCTTTTAGACGGGCCACGATTTTGCCTTCTTTCCCCTTTGCCACCAATAATTCATTGATTTCCCATTGGTGCATAGTATGGTCCTTGCATTGTTTTCCTGCGTAAATCAATTCCGCATCAGGTCTAGCCCATTCTAATAGGTGAGCATCTGCTAAATAGTCATATACGATAACATCTGCACGTTCAATGCATTCTTTACCTTTTACGGTGATTAATTTAGAATCTCCAGGGCCTGCACCAATCAAATATACTAAACCTGTCATTTTATGATTCCCTCCTTAACAAGGGCTTCCACAATGTGTTTGCCCCCTTCTTCATATAAGGCTTTTGCAAGATTTTTGCCTAACATAGCCCCTTTCTTAGCAGGACCAGACAATTCTCCTTCATATACTGTTTTACCATCTAAGGATGCAATGAGCGCTTTCAAATTAAGCTGTCCTTTTTCAACAGTTCCATATACACCCATCGGCACTTGGCAGCCCCCATTGAGTTGATTTAGAAAAACTTCGTTCTCCTTCTACGGCAAGGCGTGTTGGTTCGTCGTCGATTTTTGAAAGCATATCTAACATCTCAGTATCATCACTGCGACATTCAATAGCCAAAGCACCTTGCCCCACAGCAGGAATCATTTCATCCGCCGTAAAGACTTGTGTAATCTTATCAGCTAAACCGAGACGTTTAAGTCCTGCTTGAGCCAATACGACGCCATCGAGATTTTCTGTTTCAATTTTGCCAAGACGTGTTTGCACATTACCTCGAATCACTTCGATTTGTAAGTCTGGACGACGATGCAGTAATTGCGCTTGACGCCGTAAGCTACCTCGTACCAATGCGAGCACCTTCTGGCAATTGATTCAACGTCTTGTACCTAGGGCTCACCAATGCATCAAAAGGCACTTCCCGTTTGGAAATGGCCCCTAGTGTAAGCCCTTCAGGCAATTCCGTAGGCATATCCTTTAAACTATGTACAGCAATATCGATGTCACCTGCATGCATAGCCGCTTCTAATTCAGCAGTAAATAAACCTTTACCACCTACTTCTGCTAGTGGCTTATCTAAAATGCGATCCCCTTTCGTATTGAAATGGACTAGTTCCACTGTAATACCAGGGTATAAGCGTTGCAATCCACTTTTTACATATTCTGATTGCCATAAAGCGAGAGCACTCTTTTCGAGTTCCAATTTAATGTGGTTCCTCATACTACGAGCCTTCTTTCTCGAGATTAAACATATCCTTGAATAAATCCCAATATAAACCTTCTTCTTGTGTGCCGGCGATTTCATTAAAATGAATCATCGGTTCTCTTAGCATTTTTCTAACAATCATACGACTCATAGAGTCAATGATGCGACGCTCTTTATCGGAAACATCCGGTAATTTAGCAAGTGCTCGATGTAATTCACGACGGCGAATGCGGTCAGCTTTATCCGTCAATAGCGCCATCATTGGGCGTACAGATAAATAACTAAACTTTTCTAGTACTTCATCAATAGCTTCGTGAATAATCGGTTCAGCCCTCTTTGCTTCTTCTTCGCGTTGTTGTTTATTTTCTTCACAACGCTTTCCAGTGCATCAATATTAAATAGATAAACGCCATCAATATCTCGCGACTGCGGGGTCAATATCACGTGGTACCGCAATATCAATCATCACAATTGGTCGGCCCTGACGCAATGTAGCAATGCGTTTAGCCTCCTTTTCACCAATAATATAATGAGGCGCACCCGTCGATGTAATGATAATATCTGCATGCTCCGCTTGTTCTACATAGTTGTCTAATTTGATGGCTTGTCCATTAAACTTCTTTGCCAAGGCTTCCGCTTTGGTGAAAGTTCGATTTGATACGAATATGGTTTTTTACACCCTTTGCTTGTAAATGTGTAGTTGTCAACTCACCCATCGTGCCAGCCCCTAAGATGAGAACTGTCGCCTCTGAAAAGTGGTTTATCTAGGCTATCTTCAGCCAAGTTAACCGCCGTATAGCTAACAGACACAGGTGTATTCGCAATGCCCGTATTAGTCCGTACCTTTTTACCAACGCTAATAGCACGTTGGAATAGAATATTAAATACGGTTCCCGTAAAGCCCGCACTATAGGCAGCAATATAGGCACCTTTTAACTGACTAAGAATTTGTCCTTCCCCTAACACAAGGGAATCAAGACTAGCAGATACACGGAATAAATGATCTATACACGCCTTTTCTTCATAGAAGAAAAATGCTGTTTCATCAATTGTATCGGCATGTTTTAAATTCTTTAACACGTCTAACATATACGCTTTAGGAGATTGTACATCTTCTAATACGGCATAAATTTCTGTACGATTGCAAGTCGATAGAATGACGCATTCTGAAATTTTTTCGTATTCATAGAGTCGATTTAAGGCGCTTTCTACCTCGTTTTTTTCAAACGAGAAACGTTCACGCACCTCAACGGCAGCACTTCTATGATTTAGTCCTAATACCACTAATTGCATGGTGTAGTTTCTCCTCTATCAATGGCCACTGTCCCTTAAGAATGGCCTGAAATTCAGTTTCGCTTAGATGAGTCCGCCAAAAACGGCTACGTTCCTCTACGCTAGGAATGAGTAACTTTACTTCTTCCCTCATAATTTTAAGTCCCGGTATGGCAATTTGCAATATATTATAACGATTCATCATATCTTGTTCTCACAAGACGATTAATACGGGGTCCCCCATTATTAGCACTAATGGCAACATGCAAATCACCCATATCGATTGTTGATGGTACTGTGAAATCACAAGCTGCAGCATTATCGGCACGATTGACTAGTATGCCATTATTGCGTGCTATAGCTTCGATATAATCATTAACAGCTGTATTATCTGTACAAATAAACAATAATTTACATTGTTTTACAATGTCTATATGGTCATCACTAAATACAGTATTGTGCCAAATAAAACTATTATCCTCATGCCAAGCTTTCATCTGATCGGTTATAACAGGGCTAATAACAATGCATTGACAGGGCTCGTCTAAGCATAATGCTAGACGACGTTCAGCCACTGCGCCACCACCCACAAAAAGGATGGTATCAGTCGTTGTAGTTTTTAATGTTACAGAAATCATAATGAACCTCGCATAATTGATGATACCGCTTATGTATACCTACATATGGAGCTATAGATATACATAAGCGGTATAAAAAATCGGCTTGATGAATCAAGCCGATTGCATATTTGCTTACATAAATCGTTTAAGGTAAACGCCAATACGCCCCTTACGAGAAGTACCGGTAATAGCCTCTACCTTCATTCGGCCACGACCACGCATAGAGATAACATCCCCTTCTTTAACCTCTTGGGATGGTCCTTTGCGGGTTGCCAATTTACTTGCAATAAACCGGCATTTACAGCACTCACCAATTTGGTACGGGATACGCTAAAGCCAGAGCTTGCGACCGCATCCAATCGAAGTGATGCAACGGTAGTACGCACTTCTTTTATTTTTTCTTCTTTAGGGGCTATCTCATCTAACTCCATCAGAGTTACGGATACAGCAACCATAGCAATCTTTGTAAAATTTTGTACTACAAAATCTGCTACAGCGCTATCCACGAGAATTTGTGCGCCCCCTTGGCCCATGATGATATCGCCAAATTTAGAGCGATCAATGCCAAGGCCCATTAAGGAACCAAGTACATCACGATGATTTAACAATCTAAATCGTGGATCCCAAGATACTTTCAACGGAACGATGCCCATATCTACTGTACCTTGAAAATGACTATCTACAAAGGCGATACGAATACGTTCCGCCCCTTCATAGCCGCCATAGGATTGAACGAGTAGTTCAGGATAGGCCGCCTTAATCGCATCGGCTATAACAAGACCGGCCGGACTTGTAAAATCACAAACGCGATATGGTTTTCCCTTTACTACTTGTTCTGCTAAATCAAGCATACGGCGCGCTTCTTCACCACTGCCGCTTGCCTCAAAATATCTAATTAATTTACTAGTATCAGCCATTATTTCCCCAATTCATTGGAACGAGATAAGCATGCAACAACACCATCTTGTAGAGCACTGCGCAAGCCACCTTTTTCCATAGCCCCAATGCCAGCAATCGTAGTGCCGCCTGGACTAGTCACTTGATCGCGCAAAATAGCTGGATGACAACCAGTATCTACAGCCATCTTCCCAGCCCCCATACATCGTTTGAGCCGCCTTAATGGCCAATTGACGAGGTAAACCAATCACGAACACCCGCATCAGCCAAGGCATCTAAAATGACAAACATATATCCAGGACCCGCACCAGACATGGCGCCTAATCGATCAAGGTCAGCTTCACTAACCACAGCTACTTCACCAACTGCGTTAAATAAAGCCTCCACAGAAGTAGCATCAGCATCATTATCCGCTGTCAATGCAGTCATGCCACAGCCAATAGAGGCTGGAGTATTAGGCATTGCCCGATACAGAACCGCCATCGGTAACGCTTTACGCAATGTCTCTAGTGTTACACCAGCTGCTACAGATATAACCGTAGCACCAGCTTTCACGGACGTTAATTGGCTCAATACAGACGGTAATACCTGTGGTTTAACAGCTAGAATAATCGTATCGAATTGTGCCATATCAGGCAAGTCTATATAACCTGTAACGCCTAATTCATCAACTAATTCATCGCGATGTTCAGCGCGACGCACCACAATGGATACATCACTAGCCTGTAATATGCCTTGTGCAAGTGCGCCGCGTAACAGAGCACCACCCATGGCACCAACACCTATACATACTGTTTTTCCCAACATAGTATCACCACTTCTTCTATACCGGATTATTTGTTTTGCCAGTTAAATTCTTGTTGCTCAGTTGTTCCACTTTCAGATTCATTATTATAATCAATAGATACATTAACAGGTACGCACATGAAAATGTCTTTGCCTACCTTTTCCAATTTACCATCTAATGCAAATGTTGCACCAGATACAAAGTCAACGATGCGAGCAGCTTCGTGAGGATCTGTATTTTCAAAATTAATCAATACAGGACGCATGTCACGCAATTGATGAGTGATGCTTTCAGAATCTTCAAAAACCTTAGGTTCGATAACAACTACTTTCATGGCTGTTGGACGTTGTGTCATAGTGGATGTGCCTCCTACCTTACGTGGATGGAACTCAGATGCAGCTGCTGTTGGTGCTACTGGTGGCACGTCTTCTGCATAGTCCTCATCATCTTCATATTCATACTCATCATCATAATCATAACGGTCATCATTGTTAATGCCGATAAAATTTTTGATTTTTTGCCATTGTTCTCCCATTGACATGGTAATCCTCCTAATATACTCACACTATTATATTTACCCGATTAGTTATATACACGTTCCCCAAAGATGGCAGTACCTACACGTACGATATTAGCTCCTCTTTAGTGCTATTTCGAAATCATGCGTCATTCCCATCGACAAATACTGTATATCTCCGTCAGGAAAATACCCTTTCATATCTTCGTACAAAGCATGTGCTACTCTAAATATAGGTCTTGCATCCTCCGGATTTTCAAAAAACGGAGCCATGCACATTAACCCTTTAACGCGCACATGCGGTAATGTCTTAGCATAGTCTCGTATATCAGGGAATTCCTCTACAGACATGCCTGACTTACTCGCTTCACGAGCTACATTTACTTGTAACAATATGTCTTGTACTTTTATCATGCTTAGCAGCTACCTTTTCGATTTCATCTAACAACTTTTTGCTATCTACAGAATGAATCAAATCAAACATCGGTACCGCTTGACGAACCTTATTGACTTGTAAATGGCCAATTAAATGCCACACCAATTTAGGTCCCGTATAAAGCATTTGTTTTTCTTTTGCCTCTTGTACGCGATTCTCACCTACATGAGTGCATCCAAGGCGGGCCACTTCTTCTACAGCTGTTACAGGGTGGTTCTTTGTAACCGCTACAAGCAACGCCGTATCTGTACGCCCTACACTAGCCATTGCATCGGCCATGCGTTGTTGGATTTTATGAAGGATTCTTCAATCATATGATCCTCCCATCTATCTACAAAAATAAATATCCTATAGACTTATATTATATAATATTTAACCAATTATGTATATCTTTACCGTTTTTCAAGCATGCCAAACAAAGCCATACGCCCCGTTTTGCCATGTTCACGACGATAGGAGAAACAGTTTTCATCTGTCATGCTATCTGTACCGCTAATACAAATCTGAGCCTTCGGAACGCCCTCGTTGCAACAAATCTTCTTCGATAAAACGCCATAAATCCACATGAGGTGTCGTTTGCAACGCACCCTCTCGAACGATATATCGTACTAATTCATCGCTAGTAGTATCAGTTATTTTCTTCCATTCATCTGTGAAAGTATCCACTAGTTCTTGATTGACCTCAAACGACTTAGGTCCAATACTTGGACCTAAATATACATAGCAATCTTCAAAACGAGTACCAAAATCCCGTTTCATCGCCTCTATGGTGATGACCGGTAGATGGCCTATAGCACCACGCCAACCGGCATGGACAGTAGCCACTACATGATGAACCGGATCATAAATCCCTACCGGTACACAATCGGCGGTAAATAAGAATAATGGTACATTAGGAATGTCCGTATATACCGCATCACAATCTGGAATAGCTGTATCAGGACTTAACGCACCCGCTCCAATTAATTCTTCTGTACATGCGTACCGCCTTAAGCCCATGTACTTGATTACCACACGTAATGCGGTCTGATGTTACACCTAAATGATTAGCTACAATACTGCGGTTTTCAAATACGTCCTGTAATGAATCACCTATGTGAGCAGCTAAACTTTAACGATTCACATGGCGTCTTAGATACACCACCATGACGATATGTATCACCCATAACTAGAGAAAATTGATTAGCCCAGTTTGGCATTTCAAATGACCATCTACGATCATTTGTATTTACATTTACAACAGTAATACCCATACGACTGTTCCTCTACTTTTATTTCTTAAATCACTTACACACACCGCAACGCTTACAGCCTTCCATACAAGGTGGTGTGTAAGCTTCATCGACAGCTCGTTGCCACTCTTGTTCTAGATAACCCTCATTTAGGCCCATATCCAAATGAGACCATGGTAAATAATCGTTAAAAAGTGCGTTTCCGATAATTACAGTGATCCATATCAAGTCCGGCTTTCTTCATTTCAGATTTAAAGGATTTGCTACCTCGATCTAGCGCACATGCAGCGAGGACCTTTCCTAAACGGCGATCACCTCGAGCGAGTACGCCTTGAATATAGGCCTCTTTTGGAGATTCTACGAGCACCTCGATACGGCGATTTTTTTGTAAGGATTTCTTTATGTATTGTAATTTCTTTTCTATACTCTTTTGATGATCCATGGCCATCCATTGAAATGGCGTAAACGGCTTAGGTATAAATGGATTAATACTGAGTGTTAATCGACCTTTACACCCCACCTCAGCCATATGAGCTTGCGTTCGTTCTGCGAGCCCGATGATGGCATCTATATCTTCATCAGTTTCCGTTGGAAGCCCAATCATAATATACAGTCGCATATGTTGAATGCCGGACTTAGCGGATAACTGAGCAGCGGTGCGGAGATTTTCTTCACTGATTCCCTTATTAATGACACGGCGCAAACGTTCGCTACCTGTTTCTGGTGCAATGGTAATCGTCTTTTGTCCACTATCTGCGAGTCCATCTACAACGGCTTGTGTCAAAGAATCGGCACGCAACGACGCACAGGAATAGCGCATATCCTTAGACCGAATATAGGTTACGAGCTCATCCACCTCTGGATAGTCAGATATGGCGGCCCCCATAAGCCCCACCTTTTTACCAAACTTCTCCGCTCTATCAACGCCTTCTTTCAAAATATCTAAAGGACGCACCCGTGGCACGCGGAAACAATAGCCAGCCATACAAAACCGACAATGACGGCCACAGCCACGAGCTACCTCGATAATATACATGGCGCCAAACTCAGTAAAATTCGTAGCAATTACCGTTTCACCTCCACTCGTGAGAGGTTCAAAATGGCGTCGTATAATTTTAGGGGCACCATCTGCTATATCATAGCCAATAAATTGTTCCTTATCGTCATATTGAGGCGTATATAAAAACAGGTACATACACACCATCAATTTGAGCTAATGCAGCAATCGTTTCCTTCCGACTTTCGCCATTCTCACGCCCCAAACGAATTCGGTCTAACACGGAGGTAACAATACCTTCCCCTTCACCAATGATGAAAGCATCAATAAAATCTGCAAATGGTTCTGGATTAAAGGTAGCACAAGGTCCGCCGGCAATGACGATAGGATCAAAGTCAGTCCGGTCTACACTCATAACCGGCACACGACCATGACGTAGCATTAATGGTATGTGGAAATAATCCATTTCAAAGGTCACGTCAAAGGCAACCACATCAAATTGATGCATAGGCCGCTGTGTTTCAACACTCATAAGCGGTGTCTTAGTCTTATCGTACGCTTCTAATTCCTTTTTCTCCGGTAAGAAGATACGTTCACATACGCTGTCATGACGTAAGTTAATTTCCTCATATATAATGTGTAATCCTAGATTACTCATGCCTACAAAGTACGTATTAGGACACACTAACGCTACCTTTTGACTACTGTGAGGATTTATAGAAACATGACTTGCTTCATCTCTATATAGGTTTTGTAAATTATCGATTAAATCCTTACGATTCACAAGTTCCTTTCTCTTTGTTATACCTTTTTAAAGCGTTTTTGCGCTCATAAGGATAAATAACAACTTTACCACCATTATATTCCGCAACATATACGTCCTTAATAGTATATCCTTGAGCTTGAATCTCTTCTTCAAGCCACTCTCTATCCTTTTTCAATTACATCAAGAGTGAATTGATTAATTTGACCATCATCAATGAGGTCAAAACGAATATTATTCTTTATTATACCATATCCTATGCCAATATTTTCGATATAACACTATACGCTACCATACAAAATATCTTATAGACGACCCTCAAACGGGGTCGCTTTTCAGTAAGCCTATGCTCATCAAGAAATTACTACGGTAATCTCTTATTTTAACCAGCTCATCAAGTTGCGAAGTTCTGCACCAACTGGTTCGATTGGATGAACAGCTGCTGCTTCGCGATGTTCTTTAAGGAATTTTTGACCGTTTTTGGAGTCAGCCAAGAATTCATCAAACGAATTTACCAGATTGAATGTCAGCCAAGATTTGTTTCATAGCTTCTTTAGTTTCTGGAGTAATTACGAGGACCTGCATAGTAGTCACCATATTCTGCTGTGTTAGAAATGGAGTTACGCATTTTTTGGAAACCGCCTTCGTAGATAAGATCTACGATTAATTTCATTTCATGTAAGCATTCGAAGTAAGCGTTTACAGGCTCATAACCAGCTTCTGTAATACTTCGAAACCAGTTTGAATCAATGCAGTCAAACCACCGCACAATACAGCTTGTTCACCGAACAAGTCAGTTTCTGTTTCGGATTTGAAGTTAGTTTCCAAGATACCTGCACGGCCACCACCGATACCGCAAGTCCAAGCTAATGCTACTTCTTCAGTATCCCCAGATGGGTCTTTTTCTACTGCATACAAGCAAGGAACGCCGGAGCCTTCTTGGTATGTACGACGTACTAAGTGGCCAGGACCTTTAGGTGCTACCATGAATACATTAATATCTTCTCGAGGAACGATTTTACCGAAGTGAATGTTGAAGCCGTGAGCGAATGCTAAGTATGCACCTTGTTTCAAGTTAGGAGCGATATCTTTTGCATAAACGTCTGCTTGTAATTCGTCTGGAATCAATACCATAACGATGTCAGCACCTTTAACTGCTTCTGCAGTTTCTTTTACAGGAAGACCTGCCTCTTCAGCTACTGCCCAGCTTTTGGAACCAGCGCGAAGACCGATAGTTACGTCAAAGCCGTTTTCTTTCAAGTTCAATGCATGAGCATGACCTTGGGAACCGTAACCTAAAACTGTAATTTTTTTGCCTTCCAATTTACTTAAATTGCAATCTTCATCATAGTAAACTGTTGTACCTAAAATTTTACCTGCCATGTTAGACAACCTCCAATTTATATTCAATAGAATATCTAATATATATACTGTACACAATCTTGCAAATAATTGCAAGGTTTGCAGCGTATATCGTACTTTATCGAATAGTCAAATAGACTAATTCATAACTAAATTTGTACCCTCTTTGTATTAAAAATATGAATTCTGAAATTTTTCATACCTTATTTAACGATAACCTAAGGGCGATCTTTGTTCCCCAAACAACAGATACATCAATACCGAAAACATCGGTCAATATATCGTCGGTTAAGATGTCCTGTTTTTTGCCTTTATACACGATGAGGCCATCTTTAATAATTGCTACATGTGTAATGCTAGGCATAATTTCTTCAATTTGATGAGAAACATAAATCAATGGCTTTCTCTCATCCCGTGCCATGCTCTCTACGGTTTTTAAAAATTGCTCACGAGCGGGCAAATCAAGTCCAGAGCAAGGCTCATCTAAGATGAGCAAATCTGGATTCGCCATAATAGCACGGGCTAGTAGTATACGTCGTTGTTCACCTGCAGACAATGTATAGAATCGATGTCCTTCCAGATAATCTAATCCAAACTCAGATAATAATTGTATTCCTCGTTCACGTACCGCTGAATCTACCTTCTGATAAATACCAATACTATTAAATGCACCAGAAATAACAACATCTTCTACGACTTGTTTATCCAGTGTAGACTGAAATTGTCCAAGTGCAGAGCTAACAAAACCTAATCGTGCCTTAATCTTCGGCCAAGCATATTTACCAAATTCATGGCCAAATACGCGCAATAGACCTGTCGTCGGGATTTGATAGGCTGGAATCATACTGAGCATCGTTGATTTACCAGCCCCATTGAGGCCTAATAGAGCCCAGTTTTCGCCTTCTTCCACGTGCCAATCTACGCCTTTTAGGATTGCTCGACCATCGCGACGAAATTTGACATTTTCATAATGTAGTACTTCGCTACTCACACAATCATCTCCTACATTTTTTCTCCACGGCTCATAGCAGTGATACCTGTTTTGGCAATTTCAAGAATACCATAGGTTTCCATAATTTGGATGAAACCGCGTAATTTTTCTACGCTGCCGATAACCTCAATAATCATAGACGTAGGAGAAATGTCTAGTACATTACCGCGATATACGTCGGCAATTTGAACAATTTGAGATCGTGTTGTAGCCGTTGCTTTCACCTTGATAAGCATTAACTCACGGCAGACTACATCATGATCGTCAAAAACTTTAACCTTAACAACATCGATTAGCTTGTAGATTTGTTTTTGCACTTGATCGAGGATGCGGTCATCCGCTTCAACAGTAATGGTAATACGCGCATAACCTGGCTGATTTGTAATACCAGAGGTCATTTTTGTAACGTTAAAACCACGGCGGTTAAAGAGTGCCAAAATACGTGTACCAATACCTGGCGCATTTTTTGCAATGATTAAGACTTGATGTTCTTTAGCCATTTATAGCACCCCTTTCTTACCCATCATACCGCTTACAGTGCCACCTGCTGGAATCATCGGCAATACATTGTCCTCTCGTTCAACACGACAATCCAAGACGATGCTTTCATCAGATGTAATATAGGATTTAAAATCTTTATTGAACGTTTCAACTGAATCGAAGCGAGCTGCTTTCAAATCAAATGCATCAGCTAATTTCAAGAAGTTTGGACTCATTTCCAAATCTACATAGGAATAGCGACGATCATTAAAGATTTGTTGCCATTGACGAACCATGCCAAGATAGCCATTATTGATGATCACAATTTTAATTGGTAAATTGTACTGATGAACCATCATGAGCTCTTCATAGTCATTTGGAAACCGCCATCACCAACTACGAGGATAACTTGTTTTTCAGGTGCCCCTACTTGTGCACTAACAGCCGCTGGCAAAGTCATAGCCCATTGATACCAGCGCCACCAGAGGTCACAATAGTATGTGGCTTTTTATGAGTTAAGAATTGAGTTGACCACATTTGATGTTGCCCAACATCAGTTAGCAATGATGGCATCATTATTAGCGATTTTATTAAGCTCAGATAATACATATTGTGCATGTAACTCACCATTTGTAGACTCAGGAACCACCATAGGATATTCCTTTTTGCCACTGCGGATTTGTTCAATCCACGTCTCATGAGTAACAGGTTCAACTAATGCATTAAGTTCGGTTAATACTCGTTTTTAAATCACCTACAATAGGTACGTTGATAGTAACATTCTTATCGATTTCAGCTGGGTCGATATCGATATGAATGATCTTTGCTTTTTACAGAAGAAATCAGGATGACCTGTAATGCGGTCATGGAATCGAATGCCCTGCTGCAATAACAAGGTCGGCCTCCTGTACAGTTATTAGCCGCTACAGAGCCATGCATCCCTACCATGCCAGTAGCTAATTGTGGTCCCCAGGAAACCACCAAGACCAACCAGTGTATTAGTCACAGGAATTTGAGCCTTTTTCAGCTAACTCCCTTAAGTTCATCCATAGCGCCTGATTTCAATACGCCAGCACCAGCAATGATAAGTGGACGCTTTGCATTCTTGATAAGGGTTGCTGCTTTTTTTAATTTGCCCTTGATGGCCTTTTGTATGTTGGATCATGCCCTTCAAGATGAATAGGTACTTCGTATAATTTATTGTATTCCGCCATAGATATTTTTTCTGTTTGAATATCCTTTGGAATATCGATTAATACAGGACCTGGACGACCTGTACCAGCGATGAAGTACGCTTCCTTGATAATGCGAGGCAAATCGTGAATATCTTGAACTAGATAGTTATGCTTAGTAATCGGCATTGTAATACCTTGGATATCCGCCTCTTGGAAGGAATCCTTACCGATAAACGGACGACCTACCTGTCCAGTAATAGCTACCATAGGCACAGAGTCCATATAAGCAGTCATAATACCTGTTACAAGATTCGTAGCACCAGGGCCAGATGTGGCAAGGCATACGCCAACTTTACCGGATACGCGAGCATATCCATCAGCCGCATGAGCTGCACCTTGTTCATGACGCACAAAATAATGTTTAATTTCAGGGAAGCTATAAATTTCATCATAAATTGGAATTACCGCGCCACCTGGATAACCGAACATGTCGGTTACACCAAGGCGATGCAATGTTTCAAGGACAATACGTGCCCCATTGATTGTTTCTGCGCTCATAGGAACCCTTTCAACCAGCTATTCAGATAAAATTTCGCTGGAATTTAAACGTTTAATGGTATAACCATTCTTTTTAAAAGTATCAATAATGCTTTGAATATGTTCTTCACCATTGGTTTCTACAGTAACTTGTAATTCCACTTCGTGGAAGCGGTCAAGATTTTTAAACTGATTATGGTCAAGTTTAATAACGTTTGCATCCGCATCTGCAAGCATTTGAGATACAGCAACCAATTGACCTGGTTTATCTGGAAGGTTTACAGAGAAAGTGAAGATACGGCCACGCAATACGAGACCTTTATTAATCATAGAAGAAATGGTTAATACATCGATATTACCACCGCTGACGATGGCTACTGCCTTTTTAGCTTTGCAGTCTAATTTTTTTAGACCCGCAAGAGGCAAAATACCAGAGTTTTCTGCTACTAATTTATGTTTTTCAACGAGCAACAAAAAGGCTTCCATCAACTCGTAGTCAGAGACAGTAACAATTTCATCTACATATTTCTTAATATATTCTAATGTAGTTTCGCCGATTTGACGTACAGCTGTACCATCAGCGATAGTTGCCACCTCACTAAGTGGTACAGGATGATCTGCTTTTAACGCAGCTATTGCACTAGCCGCACCTTCAGGTTCTACACCGATTACTTTGATGCTAGGATTTTTTAATTTTGCAGCAGCTGCGATACCAGAAACAATACCGCCACCACCTACTGGAACAAGTAATACATCCGCATCAGGCAATTCCTCAAGAACTTCAAGGGCAATAGTACCTTGGCCTTCGATGACATCTTCGTCATCAAAAGGATGGACGAACACATATCCGTGCTCTTGTTGTAATTCCATCGCTTTTTGGTAAGCTTCATCATAAATCTCGCCCGATAATACGACCTCTGCGCCATATTGTTTTGTAGCATTCACCTTGATGAGAGGTGTATGTTTTGGCATGACGATTGTCGCCTTAATGCCTAGACGTTTTGCAGCAAGCGCTACACCTTGCGCATGGTTGCCGGCAGACGCGGCAATAACGCCGCGCGCCTTTTCTTCTTCCGTCAATTTAGCAATTTTATTGTATGCTCCACGCACCTTAAAGGAACCTGTTATTTGTAAGTTTTCTGGCTTGATGTACACATCATTGCCACACTCTTCAGAGAACACATCGCTATGAAGCAGTTTAGTTTTTACCGTAATCGTGCTCAACCGTTCACGGGCTTCCATAAAATCATATAACTTATGCATAAGACACCTACTCTTGTAGTAATAACAATACTTCTCCTATTAGTCTTCTAAAATTTCGATAGCACCTTGTGCTGCAGAAGATACATGGAGAGCATATTTTTTAAGGTATCCAGTTACATTAGATTTGAATGGTTTCAATGCTGCTTTACGGCGAGCGATTTCATCGTCAGATACAGCTAATTCCAATTTGCCGTTAGGAATATCGATGTTGATGATATCACCATCTTCAACAACGGCGATTGTACCACCAGCTGCTGCTTCTGGAGATACGTGACCAATGGATGCACCACGAGTAGCACCAGAGAAACGACCATCAGTCAACAATGCTACGTCTTTATCAAGACCCATACCAGCGATCATGGATGTTGGTGTCAACATTTCGCGCATGCCAGGACCACCTTTAGGGCCTTCGTAACGGATAACTACCACATCACCTTTTTCGATTTTACCGCCTGTAATAGCTTCAACAGCTTCTTCTTCGCTGTTGAATACCTTTGCTGAGCCAGAGTGAACGAGCATATCATCATCTACGGCACCTGCTTTTTACAACGGAACCGTCTACAGCAAGGTTACCTTTAAGAACCGCAATACCACCTGTTTCATGAACAGGATTATTCCATGGATGGATAACATCTTCATCCACAACATGAGCTGCTGTTGCAATTTTCACCTTGTGTTTTTAAGAGCTACAGTTTTGCAATCTGTATGCAAACGACCATTTTCTGCTAAACGTTTCAACACAGCAGATACGCCGCCTACAGATACAAGTCTTCGATGAAGTATTTACCAGATGGAGAAAGTTTGGACATTGAGGTGTGTTTTGTGCAATACGATCGAAGTCGTCCAAGGACAATGGTACACCTGTTTCGTGAGCGATAGCTATTATAACCCATATATTACCAGATCAAACACCATCAATATATACATCGAGAAGAATGGTACATCATGACGTTGTCTATGCATAACTAATAAAAAAGATATATAAAACAACTGAGACACTATTGAGTTTTAATAATTAGAAGATATAATATAATATAATAATTATAATATAATAAAAATATTATATATATCAAATGTACAGCCAGATGTTCATCAACTGTTGTCCCCATCCAAATGAGATATCCCAACCGGTGTTCACCTAATATGTCTTCCCACAAGGAGCCAGTTACAACACAAGCAAGAACACCCATCATAGCAACTACAGGATGTAATGGTCCGTAATCTTAAGCGCAAAGCAAAATACACAGAGAACAGATAATAGCCACAGAAATTTCAGATTTCGTAATTGGCCATAGTGCATTGATTCCTTTGTGCCATCCTCTGCCGCCTCTGGTGTTTCTTTGATTCTCGCGTGATAGATTTTATAGATAGACCAGCATCAAAATCGATACCAAATAACACTAGATGACACCACTTGGAACCATTCCAGCAGCTATCATAACCGTACACTTTGCACCTAAGGATGTGATCAATAGGTTACCGCTCACAAGCAGTTAGATTGTCACTGGTATGATGACGTGTGGGCCGTCGTCGTCAAGTCGCGCCCTGCGCGACGTGCGTAGTGCCACATGAGGGCTCAGAGTCCAGCAGCGCAGAAATATTTTGGACGACTGATGATTACCGCTACGCGCCGTGTAGATATGGCGTAGCTGGAGATAATCAAATCAGTACAAGCTAATGATAGGCTAACTTTAAGGAACTAGTACCAATGCACGGATCAAAGTATAGGCGATACGCTTACTGGCCGGAATTAATAATACCTCTAGAAAAAGAATACGGCTCTACTGGATAAGCCAGCACATTGGCCTCTGCATATCCCCCAAAGCTTGTACCATCGTAATGAACTCGTTGCCACAGCGGCACAATGCCAAAGAGAGCCATAATGCCCGTCGGCCAAGCAAAATAAAAACTCGTAGCCGTAAAGATGGCTAACAAATGCCAACCTTCAGGATGACCAACCTCTGCATGAGGCAAAAACCAAACAACCAGGCTACCGAGGCCCTGCGTGTCCATGTACTCATAGTCCTCCAAAATTTCCTTAATCCTGGATTTTTGACGCAATGTCTCCATTTTGTTCATCAGTCAATAATTTAACCTTATCTCGATCTTTTATTGACAAGACAGACCTATATAGTCGCCTTTATTAGCTCTAAGCTGATGAATTGTATTGCCTGGAATCTAAAGTCCCCTTGTGCTACTCATAAATTTCATCACCTAGTAATACCTGCCCCCTTACTCATGACCAATCATAACCTATATGCGTATGCTCATGATGTTCTAACGTGAGTAGCCCCCTGGCAAAACATTCAAAATAACAAGTGGCAAGAATGTCATCGCTCCCATCATATAGCAGGCGCTGACACATCCTTAAAAGGACTACCATCTTGTTTATACACCAATGTATCGACGCCATCCCATTTTCCGAATCAAACTTGCTATCATCCACCACCACATACAAAGGGCTGTATCGAACGATGTTTCAATACAGCTCTATGAATCGATTATTTAGAGATGTTTAATCATACCGAGTAAACCATGGCTATGTTCACGAACACCATCAACCACGGACTCTACATCAAATCCAGTTCGTTCAATAGCTGTTGTAATCGTTTCAACAGATACCTTTGCTGGATCAAAAGATACAGTAGCCGTTTTATTTGGCAAATCAACTTCGGAGCTAAGTACGCCATCTAGGCCTAATGTAGCACCTTCTACTGTTTCCTTACAATTATTACACATCCTACCAGGTACAGTGAATCTTTATTACAATCATTATCTTCACCACAACCGATCTTTGCAAAGACAGTAATACCTCCTAATCATTAGCTTCCTTATGTTTTCATATGTTTGTGCCCCAGCTGTCACATCGATAGTGGTAGCAGATTTAACGGCTTCCTTTGTTTCATCGACAGCTTTCTTTGGGCCGGAAAGAGCATCTTTAAATTCATTGATCCCCTTACCAATCGCTTTACCCACTTCAGGTAATTTACCAGGTCCGAAGATAACTAGAGCAATCACTAAAATAACTATTAATTCAGGTGTTCCTATAGACCCCATTTGTATCTCCTTTATATTTACTTAATACTACATCCATCAGTGTACATCATTATACGCATCTTTGTCCATACCACGTCATAGGTTCCTGTGAAAGCACTGCCCTGGCAGCACACGACCGATACGTTTATCCCATGATGTATCTTCATAATCCTCACGTTGGTACAAAACCTTTGTAAGGGCAGTCCGTTTACTTTCACCAGTCACAGTGAACCAAAGGACATCTGTTTTCGCAAAAACGAGAAGGTCATGGAAATGCGTTCCCACACCTTGCCATCCTCAACGGGCACAACGTTGCGATCTGCTACACGCAGTGCATGAGAACCTGCAAAAAGTCCTGCTGTGACCATCCTCACCAAGATCTAGGATTGCTAAACCCAGGCCAGATTTTTACAAGCTTTTAAGAATCATTGCCTTATTTCTTCGTACTCGTCAGTCGCCTCTATAACAGTTTTCGAATTGGTGTTAATAGGAAAGAAATGGGCCGCCTCGCCTTACAAAGCGATATGGGTTTTAACGGGTTGAAAGTACTATCTCATGAGACTCGAGGCAAAATCGCTCATCAGTCCAGACAAAAATATTCGTTCCCAGTTAACACACTCAATGTACTCAGCGAGTTCAATGTCTCACAAAACCATTGATGACTGTGCTCCAGTTATACCTACAATGCATGTTTTGCAGTGCGGCTGATTTCTTCATTAGTGAAAGCAATGAAATCCTCCGCCAATGCAGCGATGTACACTAGAGGCACTAACATTTAGTGTATCTTGAGCCATAAAATATGGACCTCCTAAAAACTATCTCAATAGTTTTATGTATACGTTTTGTCAATGTATGAAAAAGGAAAAACCGATGTAACACACTATATGAGCCCACATCGGTTTTTAATTATATGAGTATTTAGTTCTAATTTATACGCGATTTAGTCATTTCATTGCATAAAATAGTATTACTAGCCAAATTTGACGACGACGTTCTGTAAATGTTCTTACGCCTTCTTTCAGCCCTCGAAAGACCTAAAGAGCATTGATTTTCTACTTCGAATTTCTTATATTCTTCCCAGCCTGCAAGAAGCTTCTCCACATCATTTCTTTTCATAACGCATACGATTTTGCAGGGTCTTTCGCTAATTTTTCAACAAGACGTCTTGTAGAGTTTCTAAATCCTCTGGTTCACAAACTTATATATACAAAGCCAAGTTCTTTACCTTTTCAGCTGAAACCGCTTCGCCAGTCAGACAATGTGCATAGCGCGATTCATGCCAATGGATCGAGTCAACAAGAATAAACCGCCTGCATCAGGAGCAAGACCTCACGTTTACGAAAGCTTGAATAAAGCGAACGTTATTAGCGACTACTACAAAATCGGCAGCCAATCGCCATATTAGCCACCTGTCTGCGGCACCTGAAGGCTCATGATAACAGGCTTAGGTAAGCGTTTCGCATAGCCATAGAAATCTCAGCCACCAACTCAACGATTTCGAAATAAAAGACTCTGTATCGCCATCGTTTTAAGCCGTTCCATTTCTGTTAAATCACCACCAGCAGAAAACACCTGCCTTCGGCATTGATAACAGTGCGAACACTTTCATCATTATACGCTTTATCTAAGACCTCTCAAAGATTTCTTGACATTTCGATATTAAAACCATTCGCCACTTTGGGGCGGTTAAATATTAGTGTACCGATGCTGTTGTCCACTAGCATTGAATTGTATTATAAATCTATGATTTCTCCTGTATGAAGGCACCTATTTTCGAAAAACATTGGACTATATCTTTATCTAGGAGAATTCAAACATGACGTAAACAGGATTTTATATAAAATGA
>BNJU01005343.1_pt1 | contig 24994 bp, 31 predicted proteins | sample 8539281 | NCBI WGS metagenome assembly BNJU01 (sample SAMD00202456, study PRJDB9452) | human saliva metagenome | isolation source: human saliva | place: Japan
CCTTTGATTTGGACGACAATTTCGATTTCATCTTCAACCAATTTGCTTTCATCCCATCTTGGCCAAGCTACATAAGAGATAGACTCACCGGTTGCTGCGACTGTTTGCCAGAGTTCTTCTGCCAAGTGAGGGGCAAATGGGGCAATCAATTGGATAAAGCCTTTGGCGTAGTCCACATAGAGTTTGTCTTCCTTGTTAGCCGCGTTGACAAAGACCATAAGTTGGGCAATGGCTGTGTTGAATTTGAGGGACTCGATTTGCTCTGTGACAGCTTTTAACGGTTTCGTTATAAACCTTGTCAAGAGCACCATTGTTTTCCGCAACGATTTCTTTACTTGTAATCAAACGGTAAACACGGTCGAGGAATTTACGGCTTCCTTCCAGACCTTCTTCTGACCAAGCGATGGAAGCATCGAGTGGTCCCATGAACATTTCATAGACACGAAGGGTATCGGCACCATATTGTTCCACCACATCGTCTGGGTTCACCACGTTCTTGAGGGATTTAGACATCTTAGCTGGCGCTTGCTCCAACTCTTCTCCTGTTTCCACATGGAAGAAGGAACCGTCACGTTTTTCAACCTTGTCAGTTGCCACAAGAGCGCCACGGTGGTCACGGTAGCTGGTTCCCAAGATCATTCCTTGGTTAAAGAGTTTTTGGAATGGTTCCTTTAGTTGGAACAACACCAAGGTCATAGAGGAATTTGTGCCAGAAACGAGCGTAAAGCAAGTGAAGCACAGCGTGTTCTGCACCACCCTACGTAGATATCGACTGGCAACCATTGTTTGAGGAGATCCTCATCAGCCAATTTCTCAGTGTTGTGTGGATCGATATAGCGGAGGTAGTACCAGCTTGAACCGGCCCATTGTGGCATGGTGTTGGTTTCACGACGACCTTTGACGCCATCTTCGCGGGTCACTTCAAGCCAGTCTGTCAAGTTAGCCAATGGGCTTTCCCCAGTGCCTGAAGGGCGGATGTCCTGGTGACTGGCAAGACAAGTGGGAGTTCATTTTCTGGAACAGCTGTTGAAGTTCCATCTTCCCAATGAATGATTGGGATTGGTTCACCCCAGTAACGTTGACGGCTAAAGAGCCAGTCGCGGAGACGGTAGGTCACCTTTCTCTTGACCACAGCCCTTTTTCTTCTAGCCAAGACACGATTTTAGCAATCGCTTCTTCTTTGTTAAGCCCGTTCAAGAAGTCTGAGTTAACGTGAAGACCATCTTCTGTGTAAGCTGCTTCTTCAACGTTTCCACCTTCCAGTACTTCTACGATTGGAAGGCCGAATTGTTTCGCAAATTCCCAGTCACGTTGGTCGTGGGCAGGTACAGCCATGACAGCACCTGTTCCATAGCTAGAGAGAACGTAGTCGGCAATCCAGATTGGGAATTTCTTTACCATTGACAGGGTTGATCGCATAAGCACCAGTCCAAACCCCTGTTTTTTTCCTTGGCAAGGTCCGTACGAGCCAAGTCTGATTTGAGGCTAGCTTGGTGTTTATAGTTAGCTACAGCCTCAGCTTGTTCAGGACTTGTGATGGCATCTACTAGTCGTGTTCAGGCGCAAGAACTGTGAAGGTTGCACCAAAAAGGGTATCTGGACGAGTTGTAAAGACTGTGAACTCTTTGTCAGTTCCTTTTACTTTGAAAGTGACATTGGCACCAGTTGATTTCCCAATCCAGTTGCGTTGCATGTCCTTGATAGACTCTGGCCAATCCAGATCATCCAAGTCATTAAGCAAGCGCTCTGCGTAAGCCGTGATTTTTGAGCATCCATTGGCGCATTGGTTTGCGGACAACTGGATAGCCTCCACGCTCAGAAGTTCCGTCAGGAAGAACTTCTTCGTTGGCGATAGCTGTACCTAGTTCCTCAACCCAGTTTACTGGTACTTCTAGCTTCATAGGCCAAACCTTTTTCGTAAAGCTTAGTGAAGATCCATTGAGTCCACTTGTAGTAGTTCGGATCTGTGTGTTGACTTCACGGTCCCAGTCGTAAGAGAAGCCAAGCGCGTTGATTTGGCGTTTGAAGTTGGCAATATTTTCCGCTGTAAAGTCAGCTGGATCATTACCAGTATCCATAGCATATTGCTCTGCAGGCAAACCAAAGGCATCCCATCCCATTGGGTGAAGGACGTTGTAGCCTTGGGAACGTTTGAAACGGCTGAGGATATCTGTCGCTGTGTAGCCTTCTGGGTGTCCTACGTGTAGACCAGCTCCAGATGGGTAAGGGAAACATGTCAAGCGCATAAAACTTAGGTTTTGAGGCATCTGTTCCCGTCTTAAAAGTGTGATGGTCAGCCCAGTATTTTTTTGCCACTTAGGCTCGATTTCTTTATGATTGTAAAAACTCATAGCGTCTCTCCAATTTTCGTGATGTTTTCTATTATACCATTTTTGGGGAATTTGAAAGTCGAGAAAGATCTTTTTCCCTCCATTATCAAGAAAGCTTGGACATCACCCTCCCACTTCATTTATCTATCAAAAAGAGAATAACTCCGGACTAGATATAGAACATATGTGAATTGCCATCGATTATTCCCATAGTTTCCTTAACACATAATTCCCTGTTTTAGATTTCTTTAAGGTTTTTATTATATCCTATAGAACTCTGCAAATTATAAACATTACCCAAGTTGTAGAGTGAAAACGTTCGTAAAAAGGAGATTCTTATGAAAAAAATTACTATTCTTTCTCTCTTGTGGATGGATATTTCTTACTTTATCAGGATGTTCTTCAACAACAGAAGCGGAAACTAGCTCTGAGAAAGATTCAGATAACACTTTGGTTATCTATTCACCTAACCCCGAAGACCTTATCGAAGAAACAATCCCAGCCTTCGAAGAAAAATATGGTATTAAGGTTGATTTAGTACAAGCCAGCACTGGTGAATTGTTCAAAAAAGCTGAGGCCGAAAAAGAATCCCCAGTAGCCGATGTCATTTTCGGAGGCTCCTACGCCCTCTTCTCTTCTAACGAAAAACTTTTTGAACCTTATATTTCTCAAGAAAACGACCAGATAATCCCTGAATATCAAAAATAAAACAGGATTCTACACGCCTTATACACTGGATGTCAGTGTTATCATTGCCAATTCAGCTCTTACAAAAGATATTAAAATTGAAGGCTACAATGATCTACTCAATCCTAAATTAAAAGGAAAAATCGCTACTGCTGATCCAAGTAATGCTTCTAGTGCCTTTGCTCAATTAACAAACATGCTTGTAGACCAAGGTGGATACGAAAATGAACAAGCTTGGACCTATGTGAAAAATCTATTTACCCTAGTAGATGGAAAAATTGCATCTAGCTCTTCAAATGTCTACAAATCTGTCGCTGACGGAGAAATGGCTGTAGGACTCACCTATGAAGATCCTGCCTTTAAAACTCTTAAATGATGGGGTTGATGTAAAAGTCATTTATCCAAAAGAAGGAACCGTCTTTTTGCCTGGTAACGCGGCTATCGTCAAAAATGCCAAACACATGGACAATGCTAAGAAATTTATCGATTTCCTCCTTTCTCAAGAAATTCAAGATAAGCTAGGAACTGAAACAACAATTAGACCTATTCGTAAAAAAATGCTAAAACCAATAAAAAAATATGAAGGCTATGACAGAAATCAAGATTGCCACTGAAGATTCTGATTACGTCATCCAAAAACAAATCCACTATTCTTAAAAAGTACAATGACATTTTTACAGATATCCAATCTAAACAGTAAAAGAGGTTCACTATGAGTGAGATCAAAATTATTAACGCCAAAAAAATCTACCACGATGTTCCTGTTATTGATAATTTAAATATTACAGTTCCCAAAAGGAAGTCTCTTTACCATCCTTGGTCCTTCAGGGTGTGGGAAAACTACTCTTCTCCGCATGATTGCAGGTTTCAACAGTATCGAAGGCGGAGAATTTTACTTCGATGATACAAAAATCAATAATATGGAACCCAGCAAACGCAATATCGGAATGGTTTTCCAAAACTACGCTATTTTCCCACATTTGACTGTGCGAGATAACGTTGCATTCGGACTCAAGCAAAAGAAAGTTCCAAAAGATGAACTCATCAAACAAACGGATAAATATCTTGAGTTGATGCAGATTGCTCAGTATGCTGATCGTAAACCAGATAAACTTAGCGGTGGTCAGCAACAACGTGTTGCCCTAGCACGTGCCTTGGCTGTTAATCCTAGCGTTCTCCTCATGGATGAGCCCCTCAGTAACCTAGATGCCAAACTTCGTCTAGATATGCGTCAAGCTATCCGCGAAATCCAACACGAAGTTGGTATTACAACTGTCTATGTAACTCACGACCAAGAAGAAGCTATGGCCATTTCTGACCAAATCGCCGTTATGAAGGATGGAGTTATCCAACAAATTGGTCGTCCAAAAGAGCTTTACCACAAACCAGAAAATGAATTTGTCGCAACCTTTATCGGTAGAACAAACATTATCCCTGCTCGTTTAGAAAGCAAACTGATGGAGCTTACATCGTCTTTGAAGACGGCTACTCTCTTCGTATGCCAGCTCTTGATCAAGTTGAAGAACAAAATATTCGCGTCAGCATTCGTCCTGAAGAGTTTATCAAAGATGAATCTGGAGATATTGAAGGAACTATTAGCGATAGCGTCTATCTTGGACTAAATACGGAGTATTTCATTAAGACAGGTTTTGCCTCAAATATTCAAGTTAGCGAAGAATCAACTTTTGAAGAAGATCTACAAAAAGGCGATCGTATTCGTCTACGAATCAATACTCAAAAATTAAACGTCTTTTCTGCGGATGGTTCCCAAAATCTTATTACAGGAGTTGGCTATGAAAGGTAAAAAACTAAATATTTGGACAACCTCCTCTTTCTTCATCTTTCTTACTTATCTTGTCTTTCTCGTTTATCCTATCGTTACCGTGTTCAAGCAAGCATTCATACATGAAGGACAATTTTCACTAGCTAATTTTGTTACTTTCTTTAGTAAATCCTATTACTCTGAGACACTCATCAACAGTTTCAAGGTTTCCATTACCGCTACTGTCACTTCCTTAGTCATAGGAACCTTATTAGCTTATCTCTTCTCTATGTATGACTTCAAGGGAAAGAAATTTCTACAAATATTAATTATCATTGCTTCCATGTCAGCTCCGTTCGTGGGAGCCTACTCCTGGATTCTCTTGCTGGGACGAAATGGGGTCATCACTAAATTTCTGACAAATGCCCTTCATCTTCCAGCTATTGATATTTATGGATTCAAAGGAATTGTACTTGTCTTTACACTGCAACTATTTCCACTGGTATTTCTATACGTTGCTGGAGCAATGAAAAGAATTGACCATTCCCTTCTTGAAGCCGCTGAAAGTATGGGGATAATCGGATTCAAACGTATGATAACAGTCGTTTTGCCTCTCCTAGTTCCAACCTTACTAGCTGCTGCCTTGCTTGTGTTTATGAGTGCATTCTCAGACTTTGGAACGCCTATGTTGATTGGTGAAGGATATCGTACCTTCCCAGTATTAATCTATACTCAGTTTATCAGTGAAGTTGGAGGCAACTCAGCATTTGCATCTGCCCTAGCAATTATGGCGATTATCATTGCCTTGGCGATTTTCCTTATCCAAAAATACATTTCAAGCCGCTATAGTTTCAGTATGAATTCACTCCATCCAATTGAGCCTAAGAAAACAACAAAAGGAAAGATGGCTGCGATTTATGTGACTGTTTATGGCATTATCTTGTTCTCAGTATTACCTCAAGTTTACTTGATTTATACATCATTCCTTAAGACATCAGGTATGGTATTTGTTAAAGGGTACTCTTTAAATAGTTATAAGACTGCCTTTAACCGTATGGGATCTGCTATTTTCAATACCATTCGAATCCCTCTACTTGCCTTGATTCTCGTTGTTGTCTTTGCGACCTTCATTTCATACCTCACAGTTCGTAAACGCAACCTATTTACAAATCTGATCGATAGTCTTAGTATGGTACCTTATATCGTACCAGGAACAGTTCTCGGTATTGCCTTTATCTCTTCATTCAATACAGGTATCTTCGGAAGTGGCTTCCTTATGATTACAGGAACAGCCTTCATCTTGATTATGTCCTTATCTGTCAGAAGACTCCCTTATACGATTCGCTCTTCAGTTGCTAGTTTGCAACAAATTGCTCCTAGTATCGAAGAAGCTGCTGAAAGTTTGGGAAGTAGCCGTCTCAATACCTTTACCAAAATCACTACCCCAATGATGCTTTCAGGTATCATCTCAGGAGCAATCCTATCATGGGTAACAATGATTTCAGAACTTTCTACTTCGATTCTCTTATATAATGTTAAAACTAGAACAATGCCCGTAGCTATCTACACCGAAGTACTTCGTGGGAATTATGGTGTGGCAGCAGCCTTATCTACTATCCTTACTGTCTTAACAGTTACTTCCTTGTTATTGTTTATGAAGATTTCTAAAAACAACAGTATTACGCTCTAGTTTTTCTCCTAAAGACAGCCAAATAACTTATTGGCTGTTTTTTTATTGTCTCTTACTCAGTTTGCTCTTCATAAATAATATAGATGCAAGAAAGGGTTTTTTATGGTAAAATATAGGAAAGTGCTTTCTCAAAGGAGGGGAAAATGAACAAACAAACCATCGCTGTTTTAGGGCCTGGTTCTTGGGGTACTGCTCTGTCACAAGTTTTAAATGACAATAGACACGAAGTTCGTATCTGGGGAAATATTCCTGACCAAATTGACGAAATCAATACACAACATACCAACAAACGCTATTTTAAGGATACTGTATTAGACGAAAAAATTGTAGCCTACCATGATTTGGCCGAAGTCTTGAAAGGTGTTGACGCTGTTTTGTTCGTAGTTCCAACTAAGGTGACCAGATTGGTAGCTAAACAAGTGGCTGCTGTTTTGGACCATAAAGTCGTCATCATGCATGCTTCGAAAGGTCTTGAACCAAACAGTCACAAACGTCTTTCAACCATTCTTGAAGAAGAAATCCCTGAAGAGTTACGCAGTGAGATTGTAGTTGTATCTGGTCCTAGTCACGCAGAAGAAACGATTGTGCGCGATATTACCTTGATTACTGCCGCATCCAAGGATTTACAAACTGCTCAGTATGTCCAGACACTCTTTAGCAACCACTACTTCCGTCTTTATACCAATACAGATGTGATTGGAGTGGAAACAGCTGGTGCTCTTAAAAATATCATTGCTGTTGGGGCAGGTGCCCTTCATGGACTTGGATTTGGAGACAATGCCAAAGCTGCTATTATCACACGTGGCCTTGCAGAAATCACTCGTCTGGGTGTCAAGCTTGGAGCAAATCCATTAACTTACAGTGGTCTTTCAGGTGTTGGTGATTTGATCGTTACTGGAACATCTATCCACTCGCGTAATTGGCGAGCTGGAGATGCTCTTGGACGTGGCGAAGCCTTAGCTGATATCGAAGCTAATATGGGAATGGTTATAGAAGGAATTTCAACAACCAAAGCCGCTTACGAATTGGCACAAGAACTTGACGTTTATATGCCAATTACCAAAGCCATTTACCAAGTCATTTACGAAAATGTTAATATTAAAGATGCTGTTTCTGAACTCATGAACAATGAATTCAAGGCAGAGAACGAGTGGTCATAACCCACAGTTAGAAAGGAATCTCATGATGCAAAAAGTAAGAAAAGCTGTTATCCCTGCTGCAGGACTTGGAACTCGTTTCCTTCCAGCAACCAAAGCCTTGGCTAAAGAAATGTTGCCAATCGTAGATAAACCAACCATTCAATTCATCGTTGAAGAAGCTCTCAACTCTGGAATTGAGGATATTCTTGTTGTAACAGGGAAGTCAAAACGTTCTATCGAAGACCACTTTTGACTCAAACTTTGAACTAGAATATAATCTCAAGGAAAAAGGAAAAAAACCGATCTCTTAAGATTAGTTGATGAAACAACTGGCATGCGCCTTCACTTTATTCGTCAAACACATCCCACGTGGACTCGGAGATGCCGTTTTACAAGCCAAAGCCTTCGTTGGGAACGAACCTTTTGTAGTTATGCTGGGAGATGACCTCATGGATATCACAGATGACAATGCTGTCCCATTGACCAAGCAACTCATGAATGATTACGAAGAGACTCACGCTTCTACTATCGCCGTGATGCCTGTACCACACGAAGAAGTTTCTGCCTATGGTGTCATTGCACCTCAAGGCGAAGGAAAAGACGGACTTTACAGTGTTGACACCTTCGTTGAAAAACCAGCGCCTGAGGATGCTCCAAGTGATTTAGCCATCATCGGTCGTTACCTTCTCACGCCTGAGATTTTTGCTATCCTTGAAAATCAAAAGCCTGGTGCTGGAAATGAGATTCAATTGACTGATGCCATTGACACGCTTAACAAAACTCAACGTGTATTTGCCCGCGAGTTTAAAGGTTATCGTTATGATGTTGGAGATAAGTTTGGATTCATGAAAACTTCCATCGAATACGCCCTCAAACATCCTCAAGTTAAAGACCACTTGAAAGACTACTTGATTGATCTTGGAAAAGAACTTTCAGGAGAATAATAAACCCTTAAAACCAGGTTGAATATACCTGGTTTTTTTGTTGCCTAAACACCTCCAAAAGCTAGTCCAAGACTAATTTCTTGCAATCATTGCTTTTATGGTATAATAATAAGGAGTGAGGAAAGAAATGAAGAATAAATTATTATCTATGAAAGAAAAAGGACTGGCCTTTACTGCAGTCTCTAAAAATCAAAACTAAAAAAATATACATATAGGTAAAAAGTGATCCCTAAAAAAATCTAAAAAGAAAAAGCAAACCAAAACTAATATTTGGACTATCTTTGCTAATATCTTACTGGGAATCAAGGCAACCTTTAATACCCTATTCATCGTCGCCTTTCTTGGTGGACTTTTAGGTACTGGAGTTGTTTTCGGTTATGCTGTATCTCTATTTGACAAGGTGACTGTTCCTCAAACAGAAGATCTAGTTAAACAAGTAAATGATATTCCATCCATTTCTGAGATTCGCTATGCTGACGGGTCCATGATTGGTGCTATCGAAAGTGACCTCCTTCGGACATCTGTCGCATCAGATGCTATTTCAGAAAATCTCAAGCAAGCTATCGTTGCAACTGAGGATGAACATTTTGCCGAACACAATGGAGTCGTTCCTAAAGCGGTTATTCGTGCCAGCCTCGGAAACTTTATCGGATTTGGTTCTTCTAGTGGAGGTTCTACACTAACACAGCAGCTCATCAAGCAACAAGTGGTTGGTGATGCTCCTACACTAGCTCGTAAAGCTACTGAAATCGTGGATGCCTTGGCCTTTAGAGAGAGCAATGAGCAAGGACGAAATCTTAACAACCTATCTAAACGTCGCTCCATTTGGTCGTAACAATAAAGGGCAAAATATCGCAGGAGCTCAACAAGCTGCCAAGGGTATTTTTGGGGTTGACGCCAATCAGCTAACGATTCCTCAAGCAGCCTCATAGCAGGCTTGCCACAAAGTCCTATCTCTTACTCACCTTATGAATCTACGGGAGAAATGAAGAGTGAAGAAGATATGGCACTTGGTATCAAACGCTCTCAAGATGTTCTTTACAATATGTATAGAACAGGACTCCTCAGTCAGGAAGATTACGAAACCTATAAAGCATACGACATCAAACAAGATTTCTTACCATCTGAAAATGTAAACGTAACTTCTAGGGGCTATCTCTACTTTACTGCTCTCGATGAAGCAACTAACCTCATGTATGATTACTTGGTACAAAAAGACAATGTCTCTGCTCAAGAACTCAAAAACGAGTCTATCCAAAAATCCTATCGTGAATTAGCTGAAAAAGAGATTCAAAATGGTGGTTATCGTATCACAACTACAATCGACAAAGCTATCCATACTGCCATGCAAGATGCAGTCGCAAACTATGGCTATCTTGTCGACGATAATACTGGTCAACCTGAAGTCGGAAATGTACTGATGGATAACCAAACCGGTGCTATCTTAGGATTTGTCGGCGGTCGTGATTACCAAAGCAACCAAAACAACCACGCCTTTAATACTAAACGTTCTCCTGCCTCAACTACTAAACCAATCCTAGCTTACAGTATTGCCATTGACCAAGGCTTGATGGGAAGCGCAAGTGTCCTATCTAACTATCCAACTAACTTCTCTAACGGAAATCCGATCATGTATGTCAATAGTTCTGGTACTGCCATGATGAGCTTGAAAGAAGCCCTCAATTATTCATGGAACATCCCTGCCTACTGGACCTATCGTACGCTCCGTGAAAAAGGTGTGGATGTTCGCTCTTATATGGAAAAAATGGGCTATGAGATTCCAGAATACGGCATTGAAAGTCTTCCTATGGGTGGAGGAATCGATGTTACTGTAGCTCAACATACAAACGGATACCAAACCTTAGCCAACAACGGTGTTTATCATAAAAAATTCATGATTTCGAAAATCGAAAAAACGAATGGTGAAGTTATTTATGAACATACAGACGAACCTGTTCGGGTTTACTCGAAAGCGACTGCAACCATTATGCAGAGCTTATTAAGAGATGTTATTTCGTCACGAATCACTTCAAGCTTCCAGAGCGACCTTGCTGCTATCAATCCAAGTTTAGCAGGTGCTGACTGGATCGGTAAAACAGGTACAACCAATGAAGATGGTGATATGTGGCTTATGCTTTCAACTCCAAGATTGACCCTTGGGGGCTGGCTTGGTCACGATGACAACCGACCTCTTGGTAAGGGATCTGGTCACTACCGCAATGCTAAATATATGGCTTATCTGGTCAATGCTATTCAGCAAGCTTCTCCTTCTGTTTGGGGTTCTGAACGCTTTAGCCTTGACTCAAGCGTCACCTCTTCTCAAGTTCTTAGGTCGACTGGCCAGAAGCCAGGTAAGGTTACTATCAACGGTAGAGAGATTGAAGTAACTGGAGAAACTGTAACCAGCTATTGGGCGAATCAAGCTGGTGCTCCAACTACTACTTATAAATTTGCTATTGGTGGCAGTGACTCTGATTACCAAAATGCTTGGAATACTATTTTAGGAAGTTTACCAAAATCATCTAATTCCAACAATAATAACTCAAACAACAATCGCAATAACAACAATAATCGAAACAACAACAACAATAATAATCGAAACAATAATAGCAACAACAACAATAACGGTAATAATAACGGTAATAATAACAGCAATAACCAACAACGCTAATTTTCTTACTGATAGGGAGGCGAAATGATGATTCTCGCTCTTTTTCTTTTCTCATTCATGGTACAATAGTTTCATGAATAACTATCAAAAGAATATCTTTAAAGGAACCATCTATTCTCTCTTATCTGGATTTGATTTGGGGGAATTTGTGGTATTTTAGGAGAATACTTCTTTACGCATTATCAGGTTTCTTCAGGCTGGATTACTTCCATGCGAGCTTCTAATAGCTGGTAGTTCTGTACTCATCTTTGGCATTTTCAAGCTTTCAAATTTCACTTATTCGATATTTGGCGATAAAGCAAAAAACTATCTGTCTTTTCCTTGCTTATGCTATCTTAGGGAATCTTCTCAGTTCAGTATTTTCTTTTATCTCTGTGTAGAATACTCTAAATGCAACGACTGCAACCATCCTACAATTTCATCAGTCCCTATTTTCATTCTTATCTATGATTGGATTATCTATAAAGAAAAAAAGCTTCTAGAATGCAATCTTCTATGTTTTAACTGCTATAGTCGGAGTCTTTTTGATGGCGACAAAAGGAGATTTGTCGACTTTATCTATCACACCCTTAGCCTTAGTCACTGGGCTACTCAGTGCTCTGGGAGTCATGTTTAATGTGATTTTGCCACAAAAATTTGCCAAAGAATATGGATTTTGTTCCGACTGTTGGTTGGGGAATGATTGTTGCTGGTACTTTTTAGTAATTTTCTCTATCCTGTCTATCAAATAAGCTTTCAGCTTGATTGGATCAGCATCGCTATCTGTTTAACGATTGCATTTTTAGGAACTGCCTTTGCCTTCTTCCTATCTATGAAAGCTGTATCCATGGTTTCTCCGTTAGTAGTATCTGTTGTCAGCGCAAGCGAACCTTTATCATCAGCAATTCTAAGTATTCTGTTTCTAGGTTTAGTCTTAGATGGCTATCTTCTACTAGCTATGATTTTGATTATCATCCCAATGATCTTTCTATCCATCGAAGAATCAAAGGTTAAAATGAAAGAAACTTCTTTTCATACTTAAGGCTTCAATTTTGGAGCCTTTTTTGGTAGAATAGTAAGCATTACAAAGACTGAGGAGATACCTATGACTGCTACAAAAATGAACGCACAAGAAATCATCCAATTTATCGCAAACGCTGAGAAAAAGACCAGTGTCAAAGTGACTTTTGAGGGGGAACTCGCCGAATCCATCCCTACTTCTGTTATCAAGCTTGGAAATGTTCTCTTTGGAGACTGGAAAGATATTGCTCCTCTTCTTGAGGGATTAACAGAAAATAAAGACTATGTTGTTGAACAAGACGCTCGCAACTCTGCTGTTCCTCTCCTTGATAAACGTGACATCAATGCTCGTATCGAACCAGGTGCCATCATCCGTGATCAAGTTGAGATTGGTGACAATGCTGTTATCATGATGGGAGCTGTTATCAATATTGGTGCAGAAATTGGTGCTGGCACTATGATTGACATGGGTGCAATTCTCGGGGGACGCGCTATTGTCGGTAAAAATAGCCACGTAGGTGCCGGTGCTGTTCTTGCAGGTGTAATCGAACCAGCCAGTGCAGAGCCTGTCCGTGTCGGGTGACAATGTACTGATCGGTGCTAACGCTGTGGTCATCGAAGGTATTCAAATCGGTAGCGGTTCTGTTGTTGCAGCAGGTGCCATCGTCACTCAAGATGTCCCAGAAAATGTTGTGATGGCAGGAGTTCCAGCCCGTATTATTAAGAAAATTGATAGCCAAACTCAACAAAAAACAGCGCTTGAAGATGCGCTTCGTACCTTGTAAAAGTGAACAGAGGCGGAATTTCCTGCCTCTTTATCGTATCTAGTAGAAAGGATCTAAGTATGTTAGATTTGATTCAGATTCGACGTGATCTTCACCAAATCTCTGAGATCGGTTTAGAAGAATTCAAGACTCAAGCTTATTTGCTCAATGTCATTGAGAAATTAACAGCTGATAAAGATTTTGTTCAAATTCGCACTTGGCGAACAGGTATTTTAGTTTACTTGCAAGGAAGTCAGCCAGAACGTACCATTGGTTGGCGGACAGACATTGACGGACTCCCAATCGTTGAACAAACAGGTCTCGCCTTTGCCTCTCAGCACCCAGACCGTATGCATGCTTGTGGACACGATTTCCACATGACCATTGCCCTTGGAAGTCTCGAACGTGCTCTAGAAAACCAACCCAAAAACAATCTCCTCTTTCTCTTCCAACCTGCCGAGGAAAACGAAGCAGGTGGTATGCTCATGTATGAAGATGGGGCCTTTGGCGACTGGTTACCTGACCAATTCTATGGACTTCATGTTCGTCCTGACTTAAAAGTTGGACAAATTGCGACCAATACCCATACACTCTTTGCAGGTACTTGCGAAGTCAAGATTCGCTTTCAGGGTAAAGGGGGACACGCTGCCTTTCCACATCAAGCAAACGATGCTCTGGTTGCAGCTAGCTATTTTGTCACTGAAGTTCAGTCGGTTGTCAGTCGTAATGTCGACCCTATCGAGGGAGCTGTCGTCACTTTCGGTGTCTTTCAAGCTGGAACAACCAATAATGTCATCGCTGATACAGCTTTCTTGCATGGAACCATTCGAGCACTTACACACAGCATGAGTCTATTGGTACAAAAACGTGTCAAAGCTATCGCTGAAGGTGTCGCAGCTGCTTTTGATATGGATGTGGAAGTTGAACTCAAGCAGGGAGGTTACCTACCTGTCGAAAACAACCCTGAATTAGCCCAGGAAATGATGACCTTCTTTGATGAAAAAGAAGGGATTGAACTAATCGACATCGAACCTGCCATGACAGGAGAAGACTTTGGTTATCTTCTCTCTAAGGTGCCTGGTGTCATGTTCTGGCTTGGCATTGATAGTCCCTATGCTCTTCACCATCCAAAGATGAGTCCTAAGGAAGAAGCTCTGATAATTGGAGTTGAGGCTGTATCAAGCTTTTTAGCAAAGAAAGCTGCGGAGTAAACTATGAAAAAAGCCATACGCAAGCAGGTCTTGCAAGAACTCAAATCTCTATCCAAAGAAGAAAAGGAAGTCATGGACGCTTGGTTGACTGAGCAACTACTTCTACATCCCTTCTACAAGGAAGCAAAAACCATCGCTACTTACCTGTCTTTTACTCATGAATTTCAGACAGCTAGACTCATTGAACAAGCTCAAAAAGATGGGAAGACTATCCTCATTCCCAAAACCTATCCACATGGGAAAATGGACTTTGTTCTATATGAACCAAAGAAACTCGAAAGAAATTCTTTTGGACTCCTTGAACCCCAAGGAGAGTTCACTATACTTGAACCTTCCCAGATTGATTTGATCCATGTTCCCGGCCTAGCCTTTAATACATCTGGCTACCGAATTGGCTATGGTGGTGGCTATTACGACCGCTACTTAGATCATTTCCTAGGCCATACTATCAGCACTCTCTACCCTTGTCAGATTCAGGACTTCCATCCTGATCCACACGATATTCCAGTTGAGGAGGTACTCATCTATGAAAGAAATTTTTGATCGTCGGTATCCTGTCACGAGCTTCTTTCTCCTCGTGACAACCCTGGTTTTTGTACTCATGTTTCTAACCAGTGGTTTCAACTACACAAGCGCAGCTACCTTGTACCAGTTCGGAGCTGTGTATCCTCCTGCTATCAAGGCTATGCCTGAACAAATCTGGCGCTTATTCTCAGCAACCTTTGTCCATATTGGCTTGGAGCACTTTTTAGTCAATATGCTATCCCTCTACTTTTTGGGGCGTCAGATGGAGCAAATCTTTGGCTCCAAACAGTTTTTCTTTATCTACCTTCTATCAGGTATGATGGGAAATCTATTTGTCCTAGTTTTTAGTCCCAACGCCATTACTGCAGGTGCTTCAACTGCTCTCTATGGGATGTTCGCCTCTATTGTCGTTCTCCGTTATGCCTCACGCAACCCCTATCTCCAACAGCTTGGTCAATCCTACCTCTCCCTCTTAGTCATCAACCTAGTAGGTAGTGTCTTAATCCCTGGCATTAGCCTTGCTGGACATCTTGGAGGAGCTGTCGGTGGTGCATTACTGGCTATCGTCTTTCCCAGTTCGAGGAGAACGAAAGATTTACAGCCCAGGCCAACGTGGTCTAGCAACCCTAGCCTTTATTGCTTTATCAGCTTTACTACTTTTTATCGGACTATTATAAGAACAAGAAAAACCATTGGAAGCTCTCTCAGAGAGCTTTATTTCCAATGGTTTTTTTGAATCTATTTGAAAAGTAGCTTTAAAATCCATTATTGTCACTGAGTTCTTTGAACCAGTGGCCTGATTTTTTCAAGCGGCGTTCTTGCGTTTCAAGGTCAAGCTCGACCAAACCATAGCGGTTTTTATAGCTATTGAGCCATGACCAGCAATCGATAAATGTCCAGATCAAGTAGCCTTTACAGTTAGCACCATCTTCAATGGCACGATGAAGCTCACGAAGGTGACCTTTGACAAAGTCAATACGGTAATCATCCTGAATCATTCCATTCTCACGGAATTTATCTTCACCTTCAACACCCATCCCATTCTCCGTCAGCATCCACTCGATATTGCCATAGTTTTCCTTGATGTTTTGGGCAATGTCATAAATTCCTTGCTCGTAGATTTCCCAACCACGGTGAGGATTAATCTTACGACCAGGCATAACATAAGGTTCATAGAAATGCTCTGGCAAAAGCGGACTGTCAGGATGCTTAGCAAAACGTGGCGCCATGACACGCAAAGGCTGGTAGTAGTTAACTCCTAGGAAGTCTACTGTGTGCTCACGAATAAGTTCCAACTCCTCAGCTGTAGAATCTGGCAGCAAATCATCCTCAGACAAAATCTCCACTAACTCTTCTGGATAAGTTCCCAAGACAGATGGATCTAGGAAAGATTGAGCTTGGAATAAATCAGCAATACGAGCAGCTTTCACGTCGGCAGGATGTTGGCTACGTGGATATGCTGGAGTCAAGTTGAGGACAATCCCAATCTTAGAGCCTGGTAAGACTTCATGACAAGCCTTAACTGCAAGAGTGCTCGCCAGTTGTGTATGATAGGCAACCTTAACCGCTGCTTTTGCATCCACCTTATGTGGATAATGGGCATCATAAAAATAGCCAAACTCAACAGGAACGATAGGCTCATTGAAGGTAATCCACTGGTCCACAAGGTCACCATAGGTCTCAAAACAGAAACGAGCATAGTCTTCATAAGCCTTGATGGTCGCCTTATTTTCCCAACCATCCTCATCTTCTTGAAGGGCAAAAGGCAGGTCAAAGTGATAAAGATTAACTAAAAGGCGAATTCCCTTAGCCTTAATAGCTTCAAAGACCTGACGGTAAAAAGCCACACCTTGAGGATTGACTTCTCCACGTCCCTGTGGGAAAATACGAGACCACTGGATAGAAGTACGAAAGGCTGTATGACCTGTTTCTAACAAAAGTTCAATATCTTTTTCCCAGTTTTCATAGAAGGTCGACGTCTTATCTGGGCCAATGCCATTGTAGTAACGATTTGGTTCTACTTGGTACCAATAATCCCAGAGATTATCTCCCTTGCCGTCACCAGGCACTCGTCCCTTCTGTCTGTGGCCCAGAAGTTGAGGAACCCCAGACAAAAATCCTTTGGAAATTTTAGCATAGCTCTACCTCTTTATTTACTCTTTTTATGTTTATTTTCTCTCATTATAAAGAAAAAAACAAGGCAAAAACTAGTTACATTTTTGTCTTGTTTTTTTCTTCTGATTATAGATTTTATTTATTTGTTAGGATTTCAAGGGTTTCAAGCAAGTTATCTGCGTGAACTTCGATTGTATCTCCGGTCGCCTTAATCTTGACTTCTACGATACCATCGGCTGCTTTCTTACCAACAGTGATACGGATTGGAAGACCGATCAAGTCGCTATCGCTGAATTTAACTCCGACACGTTCGTTACGGTCATCTGTCAAGACTTCATAGCCTTTGTTGACCAAGGCTTCTTCGATACGATCTGTCAATGCAAGACTTGCTTCATCCTTGACATTAACTGGAATCAAGTGCACATCAAATGGTGCCAATTCTTTAGGGAAGTTGATTCCCCAAGCGTAACGGTATTCACCTTTTGGAGTCTTGTTCACAAAGAGGCGAGCGTGTTGTTCCATGACTGCTGATAGGAGACGGCTGACACCGATACCGTAGCATCCCATGATGATTGGCACAGCACGACCATTTTCATCTAGAACATCAGCTCCCATGCTTGCTGAGTAACGAGTTCCAAGTTTGAAGATGTGACCAATTTCGATACCACGCGCAAAGTTGAGAACACCTTGTCCGTCTGGAGAAATTTCACCCTCACGAACTTCACGGATATCCACATACTCAGCAGTGAAGTCACGACCTGGGTTTACACCAGTCAAGTGGTAACCATCTTCGTTAGCACCTACAACAGCATTGCGGCTATCTTGGACCTTGCGGTCAGCGATAATCTTAACATTTTCTGGAAGATTTACTGGGCCAAGTGAACCAAAGTCCGCTCCCAACAATTCTTTCACTTCTGCCTCAGTTGCAGGTTCCAAGAAATCTGCTCCAAGGTAGTTTTTCAATTTGACTTCATTGAGCTGGTCATTGCCAACGAGTAGAGCCACAACTGGCTCCTCATCTGCGATATAAACCAAGGTCTTGATTGTTTGCTCTTCAGAGACATTCAAGAAAGCATGCACTTCATCAATGGATTTGACACCTGGTGTTTCCACGCGAGCCACTTCATCTTCAGTCACAACACGGTTGCTTGGTTTGTAGGCGTTAGTTGCCATTTCCAAGTTAGCTGCATAGCTTGACTCACTTGAGTAGGCAATGGTATCTTCACCAGAAACCATCCATTTGAGCAATTCTGCCTTGATTTCTTCTTGCACTTCTACAGGAATCTCATCAAATGATGCGACAGACTTGTCTAAAGACAACCCAACGGTCAAGGTCTGTACGAGCAGGTGTGATGGCCATAAATTCTTGGCTATCCTTACCACCCATAGCTCCACCGTCACCGATGATGGCTTTGAAGTCCAAGCCACTACGAGTAAAGATACGCTCGTAAGCTGCCTTGTACTCATCATAGGTTACATCCAAGCTATCGTAGTTAGCGTGGAAGCTATAACCATCTTTCATGATGAATTCACGCGTACGAAGAAGTCCATTACGTGGACGTTTTTCATCACGGTACTTAGGTTGGATTTGGTAGAGGTTCAGCGGTAATTGCTTGTAAGATTTAACAGAATCACGGACAATAGCCGTAAAAGTTTCTTCGTGAGTTGGACCCAAGATAAAGTCTGACTTCTCACGATTTTTCAATTTGTACAAGTCTTCACCGTAGGTCTCATAACGTCCTGATTCACGCCAAAGGTCCGCACTGAGAAGGGCTGGAGCCAACATTTCAACAGCACCCATCTTGTCAAACTCTTGACGCATGATGTTCTTGGCTTTTTCGATCACACGGTTAGCAAGTGGCAGGTAAGAATAGACTCCTGCTGATACTTGACGAACATAACCAGCACGCAACATAAGGGCGTGGCTGATAACTTGAGCATCGCTTGGCATTTCGCGAAGCGTTGGAATAAGCATTTTACTTTGTTTCATATTTTTCCTCTAATTCTAAAAGAAGGTTCGCATGATGTCGTTCCATGTCACGGCAATCATCAAGACAACCATAATCACAACTCCAACTAGAGTAACATAGGTTTCAATTTCTTGTTTTAGTGGTTTACGACGAATAGCTTCGATGATGTTGAGCACGATTTTACCACCATCTAGTGCCGGTATAGGAATCAGATTGAAAATCCCGATATTGATGGAAATCATAGCCAAGAAGAAAAAGACATTCTCAAGACCATTTTTAGCAGCATCACTACTTGCCTTAAAGATAGCAACAGGACCACCTAATTTATTCAAATCCGGTTGGAAAATCAAGCTTTTCAAAGCATTGAGAATGCGCAAGGCTGAGTCAGCCGCACTCGTAAATCCACCTACAAACATAGACCAAATATCTGATTTAAGTCTCGGCTGAACACCTAGAATATAACGTCCTTGATTCTCAACAGGTGACACACTGACTTGTTTTTCAGTTCCATTTTCAGAGACTGTTACATCCAATACAGGTGCTGTTTTGTCTTTGGTCTCTGCCTCAACAGCCTGAATCAAATCTTGCCAGTTACTGATCTCGTGTGAACCGACTTTAGTGATTTGGGCCGTATTTTCAACACCGACCTTGGCTAATGCGCTGTCAGGGATAATACTAAAGTTATTCGTTTGCGTATCACGAACGCCACCTTGCATGAAAATCAAAACCCAAAAGACAATGATTCCCAAGATGAAGTTGTTCATCGGACCTGCAAAGTTGGTAATAAGCTTACCCCAGACAGTCGCATTTTGATACTGAACATCTAGCGGAGCGATACGAACTTCTGTCCCATCAGCTTCTACAATAGTCGCATCATGGTCTACCGAAAAAGTTTTTTCCTCTTCCAAAACCAGACCTGTGATAAAGAGTTTATCCTCAAAATCAAACTGAGTGACCTGCATAGGAAGAGCTGTCTGGTCGACCTTCTTGCCAGAAAGATTGATGCGCTTAACCTTGTCATCTTCAGCCAAAGTCAAACTAACAGGAGTTCCTGTCTTTATCTCTGTAGTATCCTCACTCCAACCTGCCATGCGGACATAACCACCAAGTGGTAGGAGACGAATCGTGTAAGCAGTCCCGTCTTTTCCAATGTGGGCAAAAATCTTTGGTCCCATGCCAATGGCAAATTCACGAACCAGAATTCCAGACTTCTTAGCAAAGTAGAAATGTCCGAACTCGTGGACCACCACGATAATTCCAAAAACAAGGATAAAGGTTAATAATCCTATCATTTAATTTCTGTTCACCTTTTCCTTAAAAATAAGCCAAAGAGGTGCATAATAGGAAAGACTGCCAACATAGAGTCAAAGCGATCAAGCACTCCACCATGTCCCTGGGATAAAGTTTTCCTGAATCCTTGACTCCCAAAATGGCGTTTCATGGCACTCTCAATCAAGTCACCCAATTGACCTGCGATACTAAAGAAATAGCAAAGAGCGTCATTTTGTAAATGCCGTAAGGAAGAGCAACTGTACTATCCACTAACATAAAGATAAGAGTGACAAGCATGGCAGCGATAATTCCACCAAAAGCTCCCTCGATTGATTTGTTCGGAGAGACTCTCGGAGCCAATCTTCTCTTACCGAAATTCATTCCTACGAGATAAGCACCACTATCAGTTGCCCATACGATACAGAGGGCCAAGAGGGCTTTATCCAAACCCGCGATTCGAGCATCTACTAAAGCATTGAATCCAAAACCAACATAGAAACTCATAGCGATTGGGTATACAGCATCTTCAATGGTGTAATTCTTGCTAAAAACAGTGCAACCTAACATGATAAAAATCACAACACCATATGCGACAACATTCCCATCTACAGGTAAAAATGTCAAGTAGTTTTCTAGGGGGATTGTCAGTGCAAAAGTCGCTAATAAGGTCAGCAACCCCTCAGGGGTCATGGTGTTTAATCCTTTCATCTGAAGCAACTCATGAACCCCTAGCATAGCTAGAAGTCCCATAGCAATCTGTAACCAGAGCCCACCAATCACCAAGAGCGGGATAAAGATTGCTAATGCCAAAGCGGCAAATATAGTCCTCTTTATTAAGTCCTTTTTCATAATGTTCCTATACTCCTCCAAATCGACGATTGCGACGGTTAAACTCTGCAATAGCTTCCTTCAAGGCTTCCTCATCAAAGTCAGGCCACAAAACATTTGTGAAATAAAGTTCACTATAAGCTGCTTGCCAAGGCAAGAAATTACTCAAACGAAGCTCCCCACTCGTTCGAATGATTAAGTCCGGGTCACGCAAGGTTTTCGGCAAATGTCCAGTAAAGAGATATTCCCCAATCAACTCTTCTGTAATATCGCCTGGATTCACCTTAGCATCCAAAACATCCTGCGCAATCAACTTGACTGCTTGTGTAATTTCAGCTCGTCCACCGTAATTAAGGGCAAAATTGAGAATCAAACCAGTATTTAACTTGGTCAACTCTTCTGCCTTTTTCAAAGCTTCAAAAGTCTGTTTCGGCAAACGATCGGTTTCCCCAATCATTTGGATCTTCATGTTCTTTTGGTGCAATTCGGGAACATACTTATCATAAAATTCAACCGGTAGGTTCATGATAAACTTGACTTCCTGGTCTGGACGAGTCCAGTTTTCAGTCGAGAAGGCATAAACAGTCATAGCCTTGACACCCATATCACTAGCAGCAATGGCTACCGTTCTTAACGCATCCATCCCAGCCTTATGCCCAAAGACACGTGGCTGCATCCGTTTTTTTGGCCCAACGTCCATTACCATCCATGATAACTCCGATATGCGCTGGTACCATCGCTGGTGTTTCTGTTACTTTATCTTTTTTTAAAAAAATCCAAACATGATTGTATTCCTATTCAAAAATCTATCGTTTCATTATACCATATTTTTCGCTTTTCTTCTATCATATTCTCTTATTCTAAGGCGGAATTCCCTATAGAACTCCTGTCTTTCTCAACTAACAAGCCTTGCATTTCACAGAGAAAGTTGGTACAATAAAACATAAAGATTAGTCCTTGTTCAATCACAGGGATTTTTTTATTGAAAAGGATCTTTACCATGTCAAAAGAAAACTACAACGTAAAAAAACAATTAAGAAACAGCCTTCGTCGTTCAGGTGCACTTTCAAATGCTGTAAACAAGGTTGTCGAAGAAACAAAAAAAGTTGTGAAGCATGCTGAAAAAGCAGCAAGCGAAGCAGGAAAAGCCGTTTCTAAGCAAGTTGAAAAAACTGTAGAAGCAACTAAAGAGCAAGCTCAAAAAGTTACAAGCTCTGTAGAAGAATTCGCAGCCAACCTGGGTGGACTTTCAGTCGACCGTGCCAAGACTTTCTACGATGAAGGAATCAAGTCTTCTGCTGACTTCAAAAACTGGACAGAAAAAGAACTCCTTTCCTTGAAAGGAATCGGTCCAGCTACAATCAAGAAATTGAAGGAAAACGGCATCAAGTTCAAGTAATCTTTCTTGTTCCTTGCATTTCGGTCAAAAACTTGTTAAAATATAGCCATTAGAGGTGTTTTGATTCTCACATTTTACAGAAAGTGGCGGTGCTGAGAAGTCCACAAATGTGTCAAAACTGGTTGCTAGTGAGTTGAAATTAACAATTGAATATAAATCTTTTTGCTTCCTTTTAGGATTAGGCAGCGAGTTGCAGGCTGTACTCAAGTACGCAAAGACGAGCTAACGACGTCATAAAAGAGAAACAAGAAGATTAGAGTTGCGGGCATCTGCCCGAAATTGGGTGGTACCGCGGATAAACACATTCGTCCCTGTCAGATTGATGACAGGGGCGATTTTTTGTAGAAAGCGAGGGAGGAAGATGACAAGAGCAGAGTTGCCAGAACGAATTGAAACGGAGCGCCTGGTCTTACGAGTCCGTACCGTGGCTGATGCCGAGGATATCTTTGACTATGCTAGTCGTCCAGAAGTCTCTTACCCAGCAGGTTTTCCACCCGTCAAGACCTTGGAAGATGAGATTTATTACCTGGAGCATATCCTTCCTGAGCGCAATGAAAAGGACAATCTCCCAGCAGGATACGGCATAGTTGTCAAAGGGACTGATATGATCATCGGCTCAGTTGATTTCAATCATCGCCACGAAGACGATGTGCTGGAAATTGGCTATACCTTGCACCCAGACTATTGGGGGCGAGGCTACGTGCCCGAAGCAGCGCGAGCCTTGATTGACCTAGGTTTTAAAGAATTGGGTCTTCACAAGATTGAACTAACTTGTTTTGGCTACAATGTCCAAAGTCAACGAGCCGCTGAGAAACTTGGATTTACCCTTGAAGCTCGCATAAGGGATCGCAAAGATGCCCAAGGTAACCGCTGTGATGATTTGAGGTATGGGTTGTTAAGGAGTGAGTGGGAGGGGAAAAATGAATAGTCAGATTATTGAGCTCGATAAAGATACTCTAAAGTATATGTTGGATGCTAGTGGAGGTTTTTGACGAAAATAATGAGATTTTTTAAATTTTTACTAACAATTTTTTTGCTTCAAGTGTATCAGAGAATACCCAAAATGAATTGCCAAATCTATTTTTCAAAATTCAAACGTCCTTCTCTTCAAACTAAGGCGAATCAAATTATTGGACAAAATTTGGATGAACTACATTTTTTTAGAGTTAGATATACCAAAAACTTTTTACATTGAGTAACAGTGGCATTAAACAATTAATCAATTGTGTTAGAAAAGAAATCATGATGAAAATAAGAAACAGTCTATCGTTATATGATAGAAGTTACATGATTATTCAGATGTGTTTGTTAGCAAGCGTGTTAAGTAAAATTACAATATATTTAAATACAGATTTTTATCCAAGAAGAACGTGATTGCATTGATTTTTCTTATTAAGCAGTTTAATAGGATAAACACATACACCTTTTTTTGATCCCAGAGTGTTTTTTAGGAGAATTAAAAAAACATGTTTAGAGTTGATTGTTAATGAACTTTTAACAATGGAATTATTGGAAGATAGTCAATTTCAAAAAAATTCCGTCTATAAATTTTTCAAGCTATGTTTGATTTGTTCGGATTATCTTTTTCAATAATTCAGTTAGATAATTATATCGATGTTTTACCTTTTCTAAAAGAACAAGAAAGAGATGAAATTCAATTCACTAGAGGAGAAGGAATTGTATTTCCAAGCCGAATATTTGAACAATTTTTCTAAATATATTAGCGAAACGAGAGATGAGATAGTTATAATTGGAGATAAAAAAATTGATATTATTATGAGATACCTTGAAAAAGTTAGAAAGGTGTCACCTTCAATTTTAGAAAAATATTTGAGTGTAACGGATGATGAAAGAGCTTTTTAAGCTGGGCAATAACTATGTTAGTGTTGCTGAAAGAGATTTACTTGTTAATGATTTAGCTTTAAATCAGAGAATATCTGTAGATACTGCTAAATTGATTATTGAAAAATTTAACTCTCAATAATAAAGAGTTTTTATAGAAATAAGATTGAAAGTTTAGTAGGTGAACCAAATAAAAGAATGTTTCGTTCCCTTTAATAAACTTTTTCGAATTTCGATGTAGTTCCAGTCTTTTTCATTTTTGGAATCTGCTAAATATTTTTCATACAGAATATTGCGAACAGATATTTTATATAAAAAAATGGACAAGAATGGACACGATTAATTAAAGAAAATTTTTGACGAGCGTTTATTGCCCAAACTCAAAGATTTAGCTTTTAAAAATTGATGTTAATGCTAGGACTAATTATTATTTAAATCAATCAAAAACATAAAGAAATAAAAAAATTTAATAAAATCAAAAGAAATTAATGGAAGAAATTGACTTATTCTTTGTATATAATTCTACTTTATATATTTACGATTTAAAAATTATGGTTTAGCAAGAAATATGAGGCAATGTAAAAGTATTATTAATACTTCAATCTATAAAGAGTTTTCAAAACTACGAAAATTGAAGACCGAGATTGAGGCACATAAGGAACTATTCGAGGCAGAGTTTGGTAGGTTCATTCATATAGAAATTGGAATAGTTACTGTCAATACGACGCCCTATAAATATTTTTAAGAATGGTAGAGTTATATCTATGCCAGAACTGCAAATAAATCATAAACTATTGATTTAAATATATTAAGGAGAACACACATGTCTAAAGAACTTTCTAAATA
>BNJU01005035.1_pt1 | contig 24946 bp, 40 predicted proteins | sample 8539281 | NCBI WGS metagenome assembly BNJU01 (sample SAMD00202456, study PRJDB9452) | human saliva metagenome | isolation source: human saliva | place: Japan
GGGTTACGTATTGTTCTAAGCAGGGTGCCTGGTGATTGCGGCGTTGAGTTCGCTGTTTGGCCTCTCAAAGGTGACTATTAGCCCGCTGGGGTCCGCACCCGCGCTAATGCGCCGAAAGCGGGTATTGTGTTCCTCATCGCTGGCCTGGTGGTTTTGGTCTTAGGCTTCATCGGGGCGCAGCTGGTGTGGGGATCCTACGCGCAAGTGTGAGCGATGGGACTTTTGGGACAGCCATGTCTGTGATGTTTGTGCTGCTGATTCTGACCCTCATTGTGGTGTTCCCGCTGGTGCTGGGCATGATTGCGGTGGACCTGCTCGGCGGCTTTACCGTGTGGCTGTACGCGACGATTCGGGTGCGTATTGCCCGCACCCCCGCAGCTCTGCTGGCGTGGCGGGCGGTTCTGGAGTCGCCGCGCGCCGCCTGGCGGCAGGTCTCCGGGGTGGCCATGACCACGTTCATTGCGGCCCTGATAGGCCCCGTGCTGGGGCAGCTGTTTCGTGAATCCACGTCGCAGGCTAGGAGGAACGTGCAGGATGATACACTGCTGAACGATATGTGGCAGGGCCTGTTCCTGCTCATGTTCCTCTCCTACCTGCTGGTGGCGCTCTCGGCGCTGCTGAACCAGTCCGCCGCTATCTATGAGCGCGGATCGCTGTACTCCTCCCTGCGAATGATGGGCACCGAAGCAGCAGTACTCAAACGGTCGAGGCGCATTGTGGTTTTTGGCCCGCTGCTGTTAGTGAGTACGCTCTCAGGGCTGTTGGCGTTGGTACTGTTCGGTCTCATTGCTCGGTCGGGCGTGGAACCACGGTTTCTGCTCCAGTCACTGGGCATGATTGTGGTTGCTATTGTGCTGGGTATGGGTCTGGTGTTCGCATCTCTGGCAGCCACCGGGCCCGTCATGGAGCGGGTGAGCCGTAAACCGGTCTCGGCGGTATAACGTCCTCTTTCCTTAACCGCGAGAAGCGGGTTTTAGCCCAGAACCCGCTTCTCGCGGAATAATGCGGAACAACGCAGGGTATCCGTAAACGCACTATAACGGTTCATGTAATGCGGTTTCCTCTGAAGAGGCTGGGGGAGCGTCTGCGTTGTGGCAGAGTCCATGAAGTGTTGAGTGCGGTCAAACGGGTACGGGGCGCCCGTAAAGCACGGTACATCGCCGATATTATGAGTCCTTTATCGGAATCGCCAGCCGAGACCCTGGCGCGTCTGGCGTTTTTAGATTTGGGGTTCAAGCCGGTGCAGCAGTACGAGATTCCAACGCATCGTGGGGTTTATCGAGTGGATGCGGCTCTCGTGAAAGAGCGCCTCGTTTTGGAGATCGATGGGGCGCTCAAATATCAAAGCGGGCAGGATGTTCTGGATGAGAAAGTTCGTGAGGACGCCATTCATCCGGTTATATATAGGAAAAATGCAGTAGCTCAGCAAAACAACTAACCAAATACTGTTTTCACACCGGTAACGGTAAAACCCAAGTAGTCGGCAAAACATCATATATGATTCTGCTACTCTAACCTCCACCTTCATAAAAACAGCCCGCCCAAAAACAAAAAGTGCGGTGAATGCCTATAGGCAATCACCCCACCTCGCCGTATTCTAACGATTTATCACCGAAGCAAACGGTAATTCAAGAATCAGCTTTTCCATGTGCGCCCAATCAGGTGATCCATCGGCCTTCGCCGAAGTCTGATCTCAGTTTCTCTCATCTGGGGTAGGTTCCATTTCCTACCGTAGGTATATCGGAAACGTTCAAGCTCAATCACCTCACAGATAAATAGCCCCTCTGCCGGAGAGAGACTTCCCTTTTTCGCTGACCATACCCGAACATCATCAGTAGCGAAAAAGTCTTGGGGCTGATAAAAGGCTTTACCTACAGAGCCGTTACGTGCGACGCTGATACTTCCCGCTCTTTGAGTTCGGCTCAAACTGATATAGCGTGCTACGCCATTATTTTTAGCCGTTGAAGTTACTTCAGGGTATCACCTGGAGTCTTTAAGACTGCCTTAACGTATTTACCCGCTGTGACGGTAAAAATCTCATCAACTCGAAAGGCTATCCAGCGCGATATATCTTCAAAGTCCGCAAGTGTTTTTGTTTCTCCCGCTAGTGAAGAGAAATCTGGTATCTCACTTTCAAAAACCCAAGATGGCACGCTATCGGGAAGTTCAAGCTCTCCAAGGGTTCGGTTCGCTTTGGCGACCATATGAATAACGAAATCTGTTCATCCAGATACATGATGCCCACCAGAGTCTTTCTTGTAAGCTCATCTCCTTGTTTTTAGGCTTGAGTATCATAACGTGGAATCCGGTTATGAAAGGTTCAGGCTGCACGAACGTAGATAGAACATTGCCGCCAAGGGCAACCGTAATTTCGCCTGCTTGACCTATGTCTTGAGTATTACTAGGCACTTCAACTCTTGCGGTAACGCCGTTGTTGAACATAGAACGGGAAACAAAGTTAACGCCTTTCGGAGCAGGCGTTTCTTTAAAGCCTCACAAGCTCCAAAGATTGCCCATATCTGAGATCAAAAAGCTGGTCTACTCACAACTTCTATTCCTCCTCGATACCAGCAGCTGAACGCATCTTAAATAGCGCGTAGTCTAAGACCCTGCTCTCAAAAGCAGCCTGAGTAAGTTGAGAATAATCAGTATCAAGATACGCCTGAGCTACCCATTCATCCTGTGCGGTAACAGCTTGCGTGACCGAAAGCCCTGCGTGTACCTCGCGGTTTCGGTATGCTTCAATCAGCTATCGCGAATTTCAGTCCAGTTTCCATCACGATCGACGACCTACGTTCTTTACTTTGTGGAAACCATCGTTGCGCCAGTAACCGAACCAGGTTTTGATATTGCTTTCATGATGAGATTTGTTAGCTTTGAACACCAAAATACAAGTTACGGTTCCTACCGGGTAGAAAAGTTCAAGAGGCATGGACATTGAAGCTATCAAAGTATGCTTTTTGAGAAGGTTCTCCTTGTGCTGATTAAAAGGTGTCACGCAAGAAACCGGAATGATTGCGATACCTGTTCCTCCTTTATCAAGCGCATCCAGCATCTGCTCAACGAATCTAAGTTCATGCAAATCTTCCTTAGATTTTGCATAGGGAGGGTTAATCATACCTACGTTAGCTACGTGTGATTTGACGGCTGAGGCGATGGCAGGCTCAAAGCAGGATCCTTGGAAAAGGCTTGCTTTTCCATCACCGCGCAGAATCATGTTAGAGGCAGCAAGGGCATACATAGAAGGGTTCTGCTCTACTCCAATAAGGTTTTTCCTTCTTTATGTCTTCAACATCTTGTTCGGTAACAGCGGTACGCACCATCTGGTGCATCGCTGAGATAAAGGAAACCTCCTGTGCCAGCACAGATGTCTATAACCTTGTCATCTTTGGTGATGTTAGCGATGTGGCTAAACAGTTCGGTGACATGTTTAGGGGTAAGAACAATACCCAAGCCTTTTTCCATCGCCTCCGGTGTACTCGAGGAACTCTCCGTAGAAAGCTCCTACAACATCGAAGTCGTGATAAACCGTAAGGAAAGGCAGCACCTTTCTTTCAGCATAGTTACGATTTCATTCAGTAAGCCCTTGGGGTAGGCCTTGGAAGACTTACGAAGCTCTGGGTGCACTTGGATGCCTGTGAAAGGCTGAGTCATGTTTTCCAGTTTTGCAACAGGTAAATCAGCTGCTTCTGTTTCTTTTTAATGGTTTCGATCCAGAACTCTGGCAGGTCAGCCGCAGGGTAGGCATCATAAGTTTCTCGGAAGATTTTATTCTTCAGTGCAATTAGTGAGCCAGCTACGGCTAGTGGCTTCTCTTTTTCTTCCAACTCGGCTTCATCACGCATAAATTCGTGCATCTCAACAGAGAAGGCGATAAGGTCACGCTCACGTTGTTGTTGCACGTTAGGGTCAAATGATGCAGCGCCGAAAAGATCTCTGATACCGATAATCTCGGTGATTGCAGCGCCAGTGGGTGAAACAAGTGGTTTAGCTTCTGTGGTTCCTTTAGGCGTCACAAAAAATGACATTGTGTGAGACTGCCTATCTCCTGATACAGCAATAGAGATAACCGTGTAGTAAGGGGACAAGAATTGTGCATAGTGTAATACACCATCCACAGCAAAACCAGCTGGCTTATCTCGGTTTACAGACTCATGGTGCTTCTGGCTTGATTTACATTCAACGACTACAACCATATCTGGTGTTTCAGGCATCGTAACGATGAACTCAGGGTAGCCAGCTTTACCAGTTTTCCCCTTGGACGCCTTTGATAGGCACTGTCTAATTCTAGCGACAGCAGATTGTTATTTTTCTACAATGACTGCTTCTTCATCATCAAAGTACCCGAGTTTACGGAAGCAGTCTTCCACGTAGTCTTCCGTGATGCGTTCGTTAGCCATAGTAGCTTCTCCCCTAGCTTAGTGTTTAGATAGTTGTCTCTAACTCTAGCCCGTCCATGATGCGAAACAGGCTACAACATCCACTGATATGCAGCATCAAGAGCAAGCCAACATCAGAGATGCGCAGACCCTACAAGTTCAAGGTGATATTTGGCAACATGGCCGAGTCATGTGTTTACTATATGGTTTCAGGTGCCCTATACTTGAAGAACAAGAACATATATACGTTGCGACAGCTTCTGCCCCAACAGAAACTGGCCTATTTTGTTGTACATAAGGAGGTATGACGATGGCTTTTCCCGCAACACGAGTGAGTAACAATATCCTTCACCGTGCTTTCCAGGAGAAGGTAGATGTCTCTCCGATGAAGCTACAGAAAATCCTGTTCTTCCTCACTGCAGAATATGGTAAAGCATTCCCTGATACGCCAAATCGCGAAGATCGTTATCTGCTGAACCAGCAATTCCAGCCCTGGAAGTTCGGTCCAGTCTTGCCCTCTGTTTACGATGAGTTCAAAATCTTTGGTAGTGCGCCCATCAAAAAGTATGCGAAAGACGCAGATGGACGTTCAACAATCATTGATGAGTCACAGAATCCTGTCTTCAAAAATGTTCTAGACCGAGTATGGCTTGCAACCCGAAACATAGATGCAATTCGCCTCTCTGAAATTTCTCATGCACAGGGTTCTGCTTGGTGGAACTCTTGGATGGAATATGAGCGGTATATTTCAGAAGATGCCATCATCGCTGATGATACCTACAAGTCTGCACTGACTCTATAGTTACCTCTAAAAGTTATGTCCGACAGTCCTAACACGCCTACGTCCGATTCATCTAGCGGTTCTTCTTTACCTATGGATTCTTCTCCTGAACGTCCGATTGAGTCTCCACATACAAGCCGTGGTTTAGAAGAACCCCCTACCCCTGTGTCCCTTGTACGTTCAGATGATAGTATTGCACAGGAGGTCGATGATCCTGATAAAAAGCATCGCCGCAAGATAGAGACTGATAAGTTAAGATTTAGTTTTTGGCTGATTGGTTCGTGCATCGCGTTAGCGGTTTTGTTGAGCGTGGTAGAGATACGTGCCAACCAGCGTTGCTGACGCGCCAGGTTTTTCAACGATTATTGATCTTTTTGAAGCTTATAGCAACAGCTGTGATGGGTTATGTTTTTGGTCGGAGTAACTCGCAGGAAGAATAGTACCTACAGAAGATTTGCCCCTGTTCACTGATGAAAATCAGCGAACAGGGCTTTCGATTTAATGGTTGTGTTTTAGTTTCTAGTCCATGTAGTTTTCGTATTGCATGAGTCGGCCTAGTAGTTTCTGGTTAGCGTCTTCTAGTTCCTCAATCTGCTTGCGTAGCTGCTTTAGTGCGTTGCTTTTCGTTCTCTCAGCTCTTTTTGAGAACAGCAATAATCGGTGAGTCCCCGTGTCTCTGGCTTCTGCCAGGCGGCGTGCCTTTGCTGTGCATTGAGAGTATGGATGCGTTCTGCTAGTTCCTCATTCTGATGTAAAAACTTGGTGGACACGCCAGCTGTTGCGGGCTACAGAGGAAAAGTTGATGGCTCCGCCGTCTTTGATGAGTTGGCGGATGGCTTTTTCTGCCTTTTCCACTGATGTTTGTGGCGTTTTTTCCCAGCCTGACGTAAGGCTTCGGCGCGTTTAGCTGCGGGGCTGTAGTCGGTAACGATGTTTGGCATGGTGGGTGCTTTCTGTGTGGTTTAGCGTTGGGTGCGTAGATTGGGTTGAACGGTGGGTGAGGTGCCGTTCCTGGCGGGGGTTCGTGATGAGTGTTATACACGCCCGCTGGTTCCGGCTACCGGAAACAGCCTTATTCTGTGCTTGTTCGTCTTCCAGCTTGGTGATGATTGCTTCGAGGAGGCTTTTTCTCGTAAACGCCCAGTCAGCCACACGTTAGTTTCGGCATGTCTTCCCGCGCCGTGCCTTGTACTGGTTTTTGCGTGCCTCAATCAGGCTTCTAAGCGGGTGAGCTGATCGCGGTGCTCTTGAATGTAGGGAGGCATCGGTAGCAAAGGCACCACAGGGCAAAAACAGGCGTTTGCCTTTTGTCGCAGGTTTGCCGTTGGTGAGTATATGGTACCCGTTGAGGCAGAATACGGTCTGCTCTGTGGTCTAGTTGGCTGATTTCTAGTAGGTCTTTAGCTGAGAGTCCGAGGTCGCGTCCGTCAGAACCTACCTTTTTATAACGTAAGAACTCTGCTTCTGCGGTAGCCGCGAGGGTTCGGCATAACGCATGGTCATCTCTGGGGAACGGTGCCCCAGATAGCGTTGAACCACATGTACTGGCACACCATTATTCAGTAGCTCAGTGGCGCGGGTGTGGCGTAAACGGTGGGTTTGTGAGAAGCGTAGAGGTTCACCTGCTTTGTTGGTGAGTTTCACGGTCTGATCCTGAGGCGTTTGAGGGTATCAGCGTAGGAACGGTAAGAGCGTGGCCTAGAGCCGGTGAAGTTAGCTCTGGGGTTGGGAAAGAGGTAGGGGTGTTCTAGCCCTGGGTATTTTTCTTCCACATAGGCTTGCTGTTCTTTGATGATGTTTACCGCCGCAACATCAACCAGGATGGTTGGTTCTACGCCGTCTACTTTGGTTTGTTGGTAGGTCATGCGGGCGATGAAGCGAATCTTCTTGTACCTTTTCAGGGTCTACATTTTAGCATGGTTAGAGGCTGGTAATCCATCATCAAGATTTCTGAGGCTCGACGTCCGGTCAGTGCTTGGATCATCCAGGCTCGGGCTGCTTGTTCATCCCCTATCCCAGTAAAGATGGCAGGTTCCGCACCGGGCGTTTCAATAGTGACCTGTTGGGTCATAGGTGTTTTTAGCACATCCAGATGAGCCAGCATGAGGGTTAGCTCATCAGAAGTAAAGAAAGCAACCGGGTGCGCCTTGCCCTTCTTTTTGCGCTTGTAAGTAGGGAATAGTCGGGTATGGTCAGTAGTTAGGTTCAACCAAGCATCGGCATGAGTGGTTTCTGCCATGAGGTCTTTATTCTCGTAGGCGAACTCGTAGAAGCGTTGCAGAGTTGAGGTTACTGAACCGATGCTGGTTTCTGAGAGTGCCTTACAAGTTTATCCCCGCGAGCAGGTAGGATTTTGCCGACAAGGTAGGATTTTCCTACCTGCTCGGGACAAAAACCACCTGCTCGCGGACAATGGGAGGGGAACGCTACACCGCCGAGACCGGTTTTGCGGCTGATCTGTTCCATCACGGGCCGGTGGCCGCCAGTGCTGCAAACACCAGCACCAGCCCCACGCAATCGAACCAAATACCAGTGCTGCGGTGTACAGCAGCCCCGTTCCAGTGAGCGCCGAACCAAAGCATCAGCACGAATAGGGGCAACGCCACCGCCGCAGACATGCAGCTCACCAGCAGCAGCGGGCCGAAGACCACAATGCGCCTTGAACGTTTCAAAACCGCAGCTTCGGTGCCCATCATTCGCAGGGAGGAGTATAGCGATCCGCGCTCATAGATAGCGGCGGACTGGTTCAGCAGCGCTGAAGCGCCACCAGCAGGTAGGACAGGAACAGCACCAGCACCAAGCCCTGAAGCATATCCCCACGAGATAGGATTCGCACGGCCTTCTTCCACACCCGATGCGGAATTGATCATGCCCAGAATCGGCCCCATGAACGCGGCAATGAACGTGGTCATGGCCACCCCGGAGACTTGCCGCCAGGCGGTGCGCGGCGACTCCAAAATGGAGCGGTAGGCCAGCAGGGTTGCGGGGGTGCGGGCGGTGCGAACCCGAATGCGGGCGTACAGGCCCACCACGAACCCGCCGATCAGGTCTACTGCGAGCATTGTGAGCAGGATCGGCAGCCCAAACATGATGGCGATTACCAGTACCAGCACGAACCCGTTCTGCCCCCATCGAATCGGCTGCAAGGTTCATGATGACCTGGGAGGCAATCGCTCCCGATGAAGCCCACCACGAGGAGCACACCGCCCAGAATGAGGGCGCGTTTGCCCAGGACGGCTTATCCGAACGGTGCGTACCCCCAGCGGGCTAATGGTCATGCTTTGAGCCCAAAAGAGTGAGCTGGTTGCGGCAATGATCAGGCACACAAGCCCGCAGACCAGCACGATGGGCAACGAGCAGCATATTTTCGGGGGCCAAGCGGTATGTTCTGGAAGCGCAGCATCCGAAGGGCAGCACCAGAATCAGGTACGATAAACCCGAGCACGAACCCAACCGCAGCGTAGATCACGGAATCGAGCATGGTGTAGAGGGTAAGCTGCCGGGTGGATGCCCCCAGCAGCCGCAGGGTTGCCAGGCGGTCGTCGCGGCGGCGTGCGCTCAGCCGTGCCGCGGAGGCCCCGAGCGTGAAGAGCGGGGTGAGCAGCAGGAACCCGCTGACCCAGGCGAGCATCAGGTACAGCGGCTGCAGCGTGTGCGCCGTGTTTTTGGTGCCGGAACCCGCCTCGACCGAGGTGGCCTGCTGGCGTCCCCACCCAGCCACAGGTAGAAGGCATGAATACCTCGGCGATCAGCAGAAGAGCGCTGCGGATGCGGCAAAGCGAGCACCGGCAGGGTTGCCTGTGAGGTGGGTAGGGTGCGGCGTGCGAGAAGTTTGAAGGTCTGCATCGCTAGGGCCTTTCTAGGCGGTTTCAGTGCTGCCGGGTGCGGTGGCGTGTGCGGCGGGTTGGTCTGCGGGGCGTGCCTCTTCCACAATCTGCCCGTCGCGCAGGTGGATGATTCGTGAGCACCGCTGGGCCACCTGCGGGTCGTGGGTGACGATCACCAGGGTTTTGCCCTGCTGCGGAATGAGGGCCAGCAGCGCGCCATGACTTCGTGGGCGGTGGTGGTGTCGAGTGCGCCGGTGGGTTCGTCGGCGAAGGTGATGGGCGCGCCGGTCACCTGGGAGCGGGCGATAGCCACGCGCTGGGCTTGCCCGCGGACAGCTCACCGATGCGGCATTGGAGTTTGTCGCTGAGCCCGAGCTTGGTGAGCAGGTCAACGGCGGCTACTCGCGCCTGTGCGGGCCGCCTCCGGCGAGACATGGCGAGCGCCACGTTTTTCTTCGGTGGTGAGTTCGGGTACGAGCAGCCTTGCTGAAGATGAACCCGAAGCTGGCCCGCAGTGCGGTGCGCATGTTTTTCGGTGAGGAGCCAGATCTACCGTGTTTGGGCCTGCCCGGGGTGTGGGGTGGTGATGTCACGGACCCTGAGTCCATGGTGATAATGCCCGCCAGTGCGTGCAGCAGGGTGGTTTCTCCGGAGCCGGAGGGCCCATAATGGCGACTGATTCGCCGGGGTAGATGTCGAGGATACCCGCGCAGTACGGTGTTGGGGCCGTAGGGTTTTGGTGACTGAGCGTGCGGAGATAACGGGTGCTGCGGTGCCGGGTGCCGAGGTGGAGGCAGCTGGCACCGCAGTCGGGCTACCGTCCGGGACGGGTGCGCTAGGACGGCCCCAGCCGCCGAGGTGGGGGCAGCCCGGGAAGCGTGGTGGTTGCTGGGGGTCCCGCGTGGGTGCTTGGTGTTGGGGCATATTGTGCCCCAGGCGGGTCAGCTGAGGGCATGCTGGGGCGCATTCGGCTGTGCGGTGTGCGCCGTGCTGTGGTGGGCCCCGTCATAGCGTATGTAGTGGAGGCCGTGCCGCGGGCGGCGGGGCAAAGGGTGATGCGGTTAGGCCGTTGCTGGGGTGTATTCGTTGTTCATAGTCCCAGTATTTCAGGGCGCAGGGGTGTTTTTATGCCCCTGGGGATGATATTTTTCGCCTTCTGTGACGGTTTTTGGTGGCATCTCATCCTTAGGGTGGAGACGCCGGGGCAAGTCCTCACCCTACGGTATGACGTGGGGAAGTACTGAGGTGTTGACGATGTGGGTTTGGCGCTTCTGTTCGGTGGTGTCTGCCTGCTGGGGCCCGCGCAGGGTAGGGCAGGTACGCGGAAGCCAGCCTGTGAGAATCGCACAAATTCTCACTTAAACCAAAGCTTTAGAAGGAAATTCATGCATAATTGAGGCATGACTATCACTCATGGCCTCATTACAACATCCCTAATTCTGACGGCGTGCAGATCGGCAGCGGCGCCTCACCCCGAAACCGCGCAGCCTCCGCAGAACCTGCAGGCTGCCCCGACCGGGACAATAGCAGACAGGAGAACACCGCAGAGCACAGCGCTAAGACGCACCTGCCGGGCGTATCCTCAGCTGCGGCATGGGCTGACTGACTCGAATAGTGAGCACCGCTTCCAGGGCAATACCGATATTCCGCTGAACGATGCCGGGCGCGAGCAGGTGCGCGGCGCCCTGAATGAGTTCGCCGCTGCGCTCCGACGGTGTGCCGGTGGATGGGGGTGGTGTCTTCCTCTGGTGCGCGCGGCTGAGCGGGAAGATCATTGCTGAGGGCTTGGGGGTTGCGTATTTGGGTGCCTATGAGGGCCTGCAGGAGCGCAGCTTCGGCGAGCTGGAGGGCTCTGGTAGCCACCCCCGAGCTGGTGGCGATGCCCGCAGCGGTGCGAACCCGACGGTTGAGCCGCGTGTGAGGAGTTTGTGGCGCGTGCCGCTGACGGCGTTTAACCGCGGTGCGTGCGGCGCATCCGGGGAAGAATATTGTAGTGCCACGCACGGTATGCTAATTGCGGTGACCATGACTGAGCTTCTGAACATGAGCACCCTGAGGCGCTGACGGTGGACGGTATTTGCGATCCCGCCGAACGCCTCGATTACGCAGCTTCCACGGCGCTGCTGGATGCGGCGATTGACCGCGCATGTGGTCACGCACAGCGAGGGCGAGTGGGCCCCGGAGCCGCCGCCTGAGGGTCTTGCTGGCACGCTCACGCTGATTCGGCACGGCAGACCGAGCTGAATGAGACCGGCTGATGGGGCGTGAGCGATATTCCGTTGAATGAGACTGGGCGTCAGCAGGCGCATGAGACCGGGGCGAAGCTGCCGCAGATGGGCTGAGCTGCGACCGCGCTTTTTCGTTGTCGCGTGCCCACGAAACCGCGCGAGCGTGGGGAGCTGGGGCTCACGGTGAGCCAGCCTACCCATGGGCTGGTGGAGCGGGCCTATGGTGCTGCGGAGGGTGAACATTTGGCTATGAATCTGATGCCCTGACCGTTTTTACCCGTGAGACGGAGCGGACCTGTATGTGCGGGCGGTGCCTGCCCGGAGGTGGTGCGCCAGTACCCGGGAGCGGCTGATGGTGGTTTCGGCACGAGGCCTGATTCGCCGCGCTATTTCGGCGGCGCAGGGGTATGAGCATCGCAGGAGATACCAAACGCGCAACCGCTGAGGTTGATATTGCGCTGTTTGCCTGGATTCGCGCATTTCGGTGACCAACAGGGATGCTTTTGGCGCCGTCACCTTCGCGCTGAACATCTCACCGATAGTCACGTACGTCTGTTGTTTCCTGCGCCGTTCCGCGCGATGTATGCGCGGCGGTGGGCTCTATTGTTCTGTTGCTTAGGCCCTGTACCCGTGGTGGGTTCCATCGTGTTTGCGCCCGTGCAGCTGATTCGGGTGAGGCCGGCGGCAGCCTGCGCGAGTTTTTGACGCGGCCACGCCCAGGGTGGCCGCCGCTCATCACCTATGAGAGTGTTGAGCGGGCCGCGAATGGTGATGTTTTCTCCCGTCCGCGTTGCTGGGCTGCTGTTGCGCGGGGCGTACCCGTACATTGCGGTGGGCGGAGTGCGTAGTCGTAAGGACGCTGAGAGCATCCAGCATATGATGCCGAACCGCACAGCGGATGTCGGATAGTGCTGATGAACGGCACCCGGCACCCCGTGCTGAAAGCCGGTGCGTGCCGTGCTGCCGTGGGGCCGGCTGCGGCGGGGCACCACTCGAACCTGAAAGGGGCCGCGGTTTCGGGAAAGCTAGTAGCGGCGTATCGGCGGCTGCTGGCTGGTTCTTGGGTGTGGTTTTCCTGACCGTGCACTGGGCAGTGTCTGCGGGAGCCCACCCCAATGTGGTTTTTCTAGCGAAATTTCGTCATATATGTGAGCCTTAGGGGGTTCTATTGACGTGCCCACAGAAACCCACATAAAATCAAGTACAGGGCTGTTGCAATGGGTTACAGCTTGAAACCAGCCAGGAGCGCGTGACTGTTCTTGGAATGGCCGGCCCGCCTCTGCCGCCTACCCTTTACCGCGACGAAAGTGAAGAACATCATGTTCGTGAAGAACGCCGCGCTGAAATCGCGAAGTGCGTCGGCCTCGCCCGTCAACGGCGGAACTCGCCGCCGCTACGACGTGAGGAAGATCGCGCCGCGATCTGGCCGCCCTCGAAGACGCAGGCAACCCGCCGTGTACATGGTGGTGCCGTAACGGTGGAGCAGTCCACCTCCCTTGAATCCTCTATCGCCTCGCGGCAGGGCATGAACACCCCCGAGAAGCGGCGTATCGCCACGAAAGCGTACAATATGCTCCGCGACTCCGAGGTGGGCTCTATTGTGCGACGCGGTTCAACCATTGGAGATTTTTGGCGGATCAGATAGTGAGAACTTTAGCCTCAAAACCGGTAGACCGCATTATTATACCCACGCCCCGCACATTGCGGGTGAAACTCGCTGAGGCTGAGGGCATCACCATGGAGCTGGTGGGCGGTCAGCCGCGCAAAATGACGCGGGCTGCCATCGGCGCAAGCGCGCCGCGAACTATTTCTCCACCGCGCCCTGACATCGCTTTTTATTGGGAGCTAACGGCATTGGCGCTGAGTTCGGGTCTCAACCCCCGGCATGAACGAGGCGATTGTGAAGACCGCCATCTGCAAGTCGGCCCGCCGCGTAGTGCTGCTGCGCGATTCGGCGAAGTTCGGCAACGAGTCGCTGGTGCGGTTCGCCGGACCCGGATATTGACACTGATTACTGACCGTGCACCCTGAGGGAGAGCTGGCCCAGGCACTAGGAGGGTCGAGTGTGAGTGTATCGCATGATTACACCCTGACCGCCAACCCGCAGTTTGGACCGCACCCATGAGCTTGACGCGCCCTGGGCACGGGGCTGTGCAGCGCGCAACCGGCGCCGATGCGACCCCGGCGGCAAGGGCGTGAACATTTCCCGCGCCCCTGCACGTATCCCACGTACCGACCCTGGCTGTTATCCCCGGTGAGGCCACCGACCGGTGCTGACCGGACCGCGGAGGTAGGCGTGGAGTACGCGAACCCGCTCACAGGCGAGGCCGATCCGGTCGAATATTACCGTGGTAACCCAGATGGTACCACCACCAAACTGAACTCCCGAACCCATTTCACCCCTGAACTGCGCCAGGCGCTAGACCAGCTGGTGGTGGAACGCGCGTGCGCAGGTGAACGACGCGGCAGGCGCACTGGGTGGTGCCGGCTCACTACCGCCCGGGCTGGACGCCTCCTATTATGCCGAGCTGGTGGGTAAGCTGCGTTCGGTCGGGTTTTACCGCATATCGCGGTTGATACTTGAGTCCCCACTTATCGCCACCGCGCGGGGAGCATGCAAACCCACCCTGATTAAGCCGAATTCTGAGGAGCTGCGCAGCTGACGGGATCCGATAACTGGCGAGCTTGAGGCCAGCCCCGAACTGACCGCCCGCACCGCCCGGCACCTGGTGGATCAGGCATCCGGTATGTGCTGGCCCACCTGCCGGGAAGCGCGGTGCTCATTAGCGCTGAAGGCGCCCAGGGCTACACGAACTCCGTGACGGTGCGGCACGGTCGGTGCCGGTGAGCGCCTCGGCGGTTTAGCCATCGCTCACGAGCTCGGGCCCCACCGCAGGATGCGCTGGTGCAGGCGGTCGCGCACGGTTCTGCGGCTGCTTCCCTTCCGGGCACGCGTGCCGCCCTGGAGGCGACCACCCGGCAGAAGGTTACCGTGCAGGCCCTGGCGGCTCTAACACCGCTCACGAGGTAAACGCACACGTCAGAATATTCCAATAATAGAATACGAAGAGTTTTCACCCTATATCAAAACAACACCTGGCCGGAGCGGGACCCACGCAACCCTCAACCCGCTTTGCACACACACACTGCCTCAAGGAGGGTAGTAGACATGTCTCGAATCTCATCGCACCGGAGCTCGTCTCGCGGATGAGAACAGTGCACGCGCTTTTGACGTCGGCTGGAACGGTTAGCCCACGACATCAGTGAAGGCCAGGCGCGCCAACGATTTTCGACCAGCTGTGCGCGGATGCGAAGACGCACGTGGATCCAGACCAGACACCGGCATCCCTGGCGGTATCGCCATCACGCACTGCCGCTCGACGGCGATCACCGTGCCTGCGCCATGGCCCGCCCGCAGCCGCCGTGGACTCTGGGAGCCAGACGGCCCGCACGATTTGATCTTCTTCATCGCCGCACCACGACGGGGCAGGACACCAGGCGCACCTGAAGTTGCATACTCGCCTGGCACGCTTCGCGCATGAAGAAGTCATTCACCGCATCCCTGGCAGTGCAGGCACCCCCGAAGGAGATCGTGGAGACTGCGATCTCCGGGGCACTCGGCGGCGGGAGCGCAGACGCGCAGAGCACCGCAGCGAAAGACTCTGCTGCGAAAGCACTCTGCGGCTGCACCGGCAGCCAGCAGGCCCGCCGGCTCCTCAGGGCGGCGCCTCCGCTGCAGCGACAGGCATAGCAGAGCCCGCCGTGGGCTAGCAAAGGCGGCGGCAGCTGAACCCGCTTCGGTGAGACACCGCACCGACAGCCGCGAAAAGAGAAAATCGTGGCCGTCACCGCACTGCCCACCGGCATCGCTCTCACACCTACATGGCCGCCGGCGCCCTCAAATACGCGGCGGAAGACCTCGGCTACGACTTCCGCTGAAGCTCGCCAGGGCTCCTCCGGTACTGAGACCCTCACCTTGAGCCGATATTTGAGTGAAGCCGACGCCGTGGTGTTTGCGGTCTCCGTGAACGTGCAGCGACCGCAACCGCTTGCCGGTAAGCCCTACGTGGAGTCGGTGAAACGCGCGTGATGACGAGGCGAAGCCATTACGCTGAACGAGGCCCTGGCACAGCCGAGAACCCCACGGTAGCGGAGGTCGCGGCCACCTCCACCGCTGAGTGACAGTCTGCCGTTGAAGGCCCGTGGGCAATGCGCATCCTACCGAGGCGCGTGGTGGCGGTGAAGCGGCGATCCCGTTCGTTGCTGCCGGGCGGTATGATATGGCGGCGGGCTTCATGCTGTCGGTTACGCACCAAACCTGGGACCTGGACCAAGATGAGCCCGCCCGGAAAGGCAATTCTTGAGAACGCCTCTCTTCCGTCTCATCGGCACCCACTGGACCCGTGCTGGGCGTGGTACTGCACACGCAGGCGGTTTCGGTGACTGAGCTGGTGGTGCCCGCGCTCGCCGCCCACGGTGCCTACGGTCATGGCGCAGCGGCCTGGTATCGCGCTTCATCGCCGGTACCGTGGCGGTCCACCGTGCAGCTGGCTTCCTCGGCGGTGTCGCCGTCGGTATTCCTCGCCGGTGTGGTCGCCTACGGGCTGGGACACTGAAAACTGCCGCGCCGGCTCGGCTCCATGATGCCCGTGGTGATCACGCTTGTCACCTCCTCATGCGTGTAATCGCGTATCTGCTGCTGGGCGCACCCCCGGCCTGGGCGCAGGTCTGCACTGCAGGGTTGGCTGACGTCAATGTCGGGCACTTCCTCCCTTGTTCTTGGCTTCCGATCCCGCTATGATGGCTCTCCGACTTGGGCACATTAATAAGGCGGCCACCTATTCGCTGCTGCGGCGTCTGGAGCGCGGCGTGCGTGCACCAGACCGAAAACCGCGGCGGCCGTCATCATCTCTCGGCATGCGGTCCTGCCGCCGGCCGCGGCGCATGGCCACCAGCCCTGCGCTCGCCAAGCTCTTCACCGAGCCCGAACGGGAGAACGCAAAAGGCCGCGTGGCTGCTGGTGCGTCCTGCATCTCCGAGGGGCTATCCCGTTCGCTTCGGCGGATCCGCTGCGCGTCGATCTCCTCCTCCGTTGTGGGCGGGTGCGCTCGCGGGTGCCATTCGACGCGCGCACGTGGCCTCCCCGGCTCCGCACGGCGGTATCTGGATTGTTCCGCTGAGCGACCAACGTGCTGATGTTCGAGGCGGTAGCTGCCGGAACCCTGCTTTCGGCGTTGGTGTGCCTGGTGCTGAAATCGATCGGCGCTGCGTCAAAGGCCGAGAAGGAAGTCGCGGCCTAAGACGGCGAACACGCGCTACAGCTGGAAGACAACTTCAACCTATGAAATACATCATGACTACTTATGAGGGCGTTGGTGCTTTACGCGGACGCGTGTGGTCGTCAAACATGGATGCGAACCCATCCAGGAACCTCAAAGACGGGCCGCGCCCACGGGCGGCTTGAGACCATTGAGGTGCGACATCCCAGCGCACGTGGAGCGCTGCTCCAGCGCGTGAAGCAGACCTGCTTTCCGCGCCGAGACGCGGGCGTGACGCAGGCTGTGCTGGGGTCCACCTCCAGAGTACGCCGCGACCGTGCGCTTATTAAGAGCGCTCATTAAACTGGCTGGAGACCCGGGATGGCCTGGCTGAACGCGCCATATCTGGAGGCCGCAGGCCTCTTCGCGACCAGATGTGCTGCCCTCTGCAGGTGCATGGCTGGTACGCGACCGACATCCACGATGCGCGCCCGCGTGTCGCCGACCTCACCGGCCAGCAGGCCCCCGGCATCCCTTCTCGAGCGAGCCGTTTGCCAAAGCTCGCCGCCACTGACCTGGCTTCCCGGCCGATACCGCAACCCTAGACCCTGAGAAAGTGATCGCTGATCACCTCGACATGCGCCCGCAGCGCACACCGCGATCCTGGCATCGCGGGCTGGGCCTTCCCGCGATTGTGGCGGCTAAGGGCGTGACCGAAATCGACGGCACCGTCGTATGCGTGGATCTCTAACGGCGGCACCGTGGACACCGAACCGACCGATGCCGACCGTCAAAGTACCGCCGAGAAGTACGTCAACCGTCAAAACCCATCGCCGACTTCGACGGCGAAGGTGTGCTCGCCGACTATCGGGTGGAGCTCTTTCACGCAAACGTGGGGCGGCGGCAAATCCGCTGGAGGCGGCTGCGAGCCTCAACGCCGAAGGTGTGGGCCGCCTGCTGCGCACCGAGTGGGTTCCTCGGTCAGCGACGCCGAGCCGAGCATTGGAGACACAGGCACAAACCTACAGTCCGCTTTCGAGCGCATTCCCGGCAAACATATTGTGGTCGCTCTGCCCTGGACGCGGGCGCCGATAAAGCCCTGCCGTTCCCGGAATGCGAAAGAGGAAGAGAACGGCGCTGTGTGCGCGGGTTCCGCGCCGACTCGACAATAGCTGCCAGGGTGCCGCCGCCAGCTGCCATTATGCAGGCGTACGAGCCAGTTCGCGCGATATTTGGGTCACGGCTCGTGATTTGGAATCCACCGCGGTACGCGTAACTTCGCGAAATGCTCATAGAGGTATGACGGCCGGCGCACGGTGTGATGGTGGAAACCCCGCCGCCGCCGTGGAACGCTGAGGCAATCGCGAGCGAGGTTGATTTGCGTGTCGATCGGGCACGAACGGCCTGACCCAGCACGCCATAACCGCCGACCGCCTGCTGGGCGACTTTGGCGCACCTGAACAACCCGTGGCGGCCGGCGGCGCTGAAGATGGTCGCTGACCGTCAAAGGGCGCCAGCGGGCCTCTGCAAACGCGGGCAAGAAGAAAGTGCGTTGCGTGTGCGGTGGGCTGCCTCAGACCCGGCGCTGGCCGTGGTGCTGATCAGTTGAGCGTGGACGCACCCTGTCACGTGAACGCCCGCTTGGTATTCCGGCGAGATCGCTGCGGTGCTGAAGTCTGAGACCTTGGAGCAGGCGCGGCGCATCGCCACATAGGCGTTGGAGCCGAATCTCTCTTCGGCTGGGCAGGCCGCGGCCCGTGAAGAGCTGCCGATTCCTGACGAGCTGGGCCATAGTAGCGCCCGTTCTGCGTGCCGGGACGCATCAGGGGTTGAGGCCGTGTTAGGCGCAGCCGCCGATGCGCCCCTGATGGGCCATCATGAACCAAGTAGTGGGCGGAAATTTACGGTAGAATCACCTAAATACGGGCACAAAAACCGCCGTCTGCGCTAGAATAGTAGTCAAACGTAGCTTGTTCGATCAAAGGAGAAAGCTATGGCAGGAGCGCGGAAGCAGCCATTGCCAGCCGTGTTGGTCTACACGCCCGTCCGGCGAGCTATTTTCGCTTGAGGCAGCAGGCGACCTCCCCGTCGAGGTTACTATCGCGGCCAAGGGTGAGCCCGCCGACGAGGCTGGCGGACGCAGCATCCATCCCGTCCTCGATGCCTTCGTGCTGCTACGCGGTGACGTCGCCTGTTCTGCGCGCCGAAGGTGAGGCGAAACCGACCTCTGGTCAAGATCTCCCAGGACAAACCGACGCCAGTAGCACGGACTATACGATAGCGTGTGGCCGCTATTCGACAGACGCCCCGCCGCCGGACATGTCCACGACGGCGGACATCCCAACTCCCACCGCCCCTGAGGGTATGCTGCGCCAGCAGATTTTCTAAATTTTCTGCGTTTTGTTTCACACAGGTGCACTTACAGACTAGGTGCAGCCCAAACACTTCAGAACTATGGCAGATGAGCAGGAACCGTCCCCGGCGACGGTTCAGAACCAATCCACACGGGGTTGAACAGGCACGACAGACGCAGCTGCTGCCGGTAGATAGGCAGGCAAACTGTCTCCGTGACGATGAGCTGGTGCCCAACGCGATACCGGGTGAAACCACCCCCAGTCCTCTGAGGTGTGCGGCTACCACTTCACGCCCGGTTCCGATGACGGGCACGTCCCACCCGAATTCGCCAGGCAGCAGCGGTTCGGTAAAGATTGAACCCGAGCCGCCAGGAAGACACCTCCCGAAGTGAACGACCACCACCTCGCAGACAGTGCACCGCGAGGGCGACGCTGGGCGTCGCGCTACCTGCGGTCATTGTGCGTCCAGGCGCCGAGGGCCCGCCCCGCCGGCAGCGCCATCGCTCAGCGGCAGTTTGCGCTCAAGAGCCGCAGAGCAAGCCACGCGTGAGGCGTTCCGCCGCGAAGAACGCCAGGACACCTGAACTACACTCTGCGTCTTGCAAGCGATGTTCTTACGGGCGGATCCATGGATGGATTCCGCTATTATTACCTATCTAGCGTTCGGCTGGACTCAGTGGTTGATATTACCAGCCTGTCATTGACGATAACCCACCGACGGACACATTACATGGAGTCGCGCATTGAAGGCGTGGGCCTGGACGATTCCACACACTGGTACGGGTGGTGCGTTCTTCTACGAAGAACACGGGCGCGCTCCATTTGAAGCTGATTCACGGGATTACAGCCGGTGGCATCACCCTTAGGTGGCGGATCTGCGATTGGAGTATTACGCACCGCCAAACCATACCCGCCGGCGGTGATCTGGACAGCGAATATTTTGAGGCTTCGACGCTTACGTTTGCTCAGGCAGCAGCTGGGCGACTGGTGGCAGCAGGTATTTTTACGCCGTTACACTGATTCAATAGCTGCGGAAGATTGGATCGCCCGCGTTCTTCCGGACCAATACGCCAGTGCGAAGCACGACGACCTGGCGATTCTGCTCAGTGACGGTCGATGCTGCACCGGCCGGATACGCCACTGTCGGCGCCACTGGTAGTTGCGGCAGATCGATCATTCTCACCAACGCATCCCGCCTGGTGTCTGCAGTGCCAGGACACGATTAACGAGTTCCGATCACATCCGCAGGGCGTTCGTGTCTACAGGTAGGCTTCCTGGGCTGGTGATTGGTATCCTGCCAGCGCGTTGAACGCCTTAGAGTTTTGGCGGGCCCACTATCGATATTGAGCAGACCAAGTTCGTCCGTCCGATACCGCCGTTTGCCGTGTTATGTCGGCGACCGCGACGTTTAACAGCGCACAAAAAATGAAAAAAATCGGCTGGCTGCTGATGATTACCACGGCGGGCTGATCACGTACTACGGTACGGGTGTGACGGGGGAGAGTACAGGCCAGTCAAACGGCCTGGCTGCATTGTGAATTAGCTGTTCAGCACCTATGGCGTATGGGCTGCACGCCAAGCACCTCTTTCAATCCAGCGCTGACGTTCCTGCTGCCGGGCCTGGAATTTTCACGGCATGTATCACTCACGGTTGATACAGTATGGTGTTAAGCACTCCAGCATGGTCACAGCCCGGTTCGGTTGTCATTGCCCCATGGCGGCGGGCACGGCAACAACCTGATGCGGTACCTGCTGCTGCGGTCCGCCAAAAACCACGAGAGACAGACCCTAGCCAGCAGTATTGCCGTAGCCGGGCGGATGTGATTCCTCGGCTACGGCAACCATAAAAACCCCTATTTGACGTGCCAGTCCCCGGCGGCCCTGCTGCTGCCAACACCTCGTACGCGTGAGAAACGGGCGGGCCAAGCACGCCGGCTGAGAGCGGTGAGGTGCGCCGACTCCACACAGGTACGGTGCGAACGGGCGCAGTGCGCGTGCATCGCGCCAACGCCCCACAGCGGTTTGTCGCGGGCACAGGGCTAATGGCCTGCTGGGTCACCTGTTCCCAACCTATTGCGTGCGGGCGGGTTTGCCTTCTCTCACGCTGAGCACCCTGTTCATAACATCACTCCTTCGTCAACCCAATGGAGAGGTCGCCATTCTGCAGGGCGCATTCCAATCGTCGTTGAGTTCCCCAGTAGATGTTGTTCACGAGCACGGCGAGGGCGCACATCGCGGTGCTGAATAACATGCCATGGCGTGCACGGGGTGGTACAGGTCTTGTCCGGATGAGCAACCCTCGCTCATGGGTCGAGCAAGGCTGAAGAATCACGTCCCCCAGCGAAGTGCGTTCCCTACAGCCATTCAGTGCTAAAAATCCCCATGGCGCGGTTGCCAGTTCGACCGAGGCAAGCACGCCCATTCTTCGTGCATAATGGACGACGGCGGATACTCGGACTGGATACGCACCTCCGTGGTGCAGCGCATAATGCATACTAGAGCAGAAGCACACCCGGTCTGTGAGAACACCCGCGGTCATGGTGAATAAATTTGAGAACTCAGCCCCTTGGAACGGGCCATTATTGGTAATGAAGCGCCGCTGGAAGTACCAGGGGTCGAAGCGTAAACGGCGCGCGCTGGGCATCACACCTAGTGGCCTATTATCAGTGCTCAGCACGATGACTGATGACCCTCGCGTCATTGCGGCGCAGGAGCCGATTCTGAGCTGCGCGCCTGCGGAGCACCGCGACCAGCAGTAACGTGTAGACATGTTGAGCACCGCGCCCAATGAGGGCCGCAGGGCGCGCTGCGTGTTCGGCAGATATCGATGCCACAAAGCAGTAGAGGATGCCAGAATAACTCTTCCTGAAAACTTACAATGGGTGTGTTATTGTTCAGACCCGTCCTTGAGTCAGGCGAAATCCTGTGCATCTGTGAACATTTCAAAGACGCAGCCCACCCGAGAGATGCAGTGATGCTATCCGGGTATCGACGAATTCGATGATATCGACGAGAGCTACGCGCGGCGCGGCATCTCATCGCGGTGCTGATCGGACGAGACAAGCGGACCTGCGAGCAGCTTCCTTGTCACGGCCGGGAGCTACTGCGTGCTCTGGGCGCGTCCATGCATGATGGCTCACTTTGGTTCACGACTCTGCGGGCTCCAGCGCGGGCTGCGGCCGCCAGCCCTGCCAGGTATTACGCCCTGAAATACGCCCGTGTAGGGAATAGGCGGGCAGCGTCAGCCGTCGCAGTCGTCGAGCCAGAGCTCCTCGAGGACCAGTAGCCGTGTAACGCGCGGCCGCTGCGCGCGCATCCCGTGCCGCCGCGCCGTTTGCAGAGCTACACCAGCGTGAGACCGGCAACCGCCCGGTAACCCGCCTGCGAGCAGCCCATTGCTCTACTATAAGAGCGGCGCCCAACAGTCAGGCTCCAGCAGTTGCTAGCGCTGTGGGAATGGGTAGTAACAATGTTCGAGGAAGAGCACCGCCGAGATCTGGGCAGTAACGGCTGGGTCGTGGTGCTTGCCAGCGACTGCATGCTAGCGTTCATCCTCTTCTGCACGCTGATCCGGCGCGTTGAGTGCTGTGCCCGTGAGCATCTGTGTGGCTATACGTTTTCGCCGTGCCGCGCGTTCCTTGCGCTGTTGGCGATGCGCGTGAGCCCGCCACGGCGAAAATGTTTGCCCCTGGGTGCGGTCGGTGCCAAAATTGATGCTTGCATTCGGTGCACCCACGGTGCGCATGCGCCGTGAAGCGTTCTGCGGCGCGGTCCCGCTCAGGTGCACCGCCGCACACTTTTTGATATAGGATTCCTACATTCATTTTATCAGGAAATATGCGGTCCAGGAGGGACATCGCTTGTTACGGTAAAACCCGGCTGCTTTATTGCGCGATGGAAGAAGCTCAGTCGCGCCCAGACGCGGACTCGAAACACCCCAGCCGGTTGCCGTTAAGGTGACTCTTGGCGATGGCCTGCAACGTCGAGCTGTGAGAAGCGTGGGCGCACCTCCACGATCATCACTCAACGACGGTAAGTTCGATCGCAAGAGATCGAGGCTTGGACCCTATGAAAAGATCGCGCTGAACTCGATCAAAGAGGCAGCCAAAGAAGACCGGACGATATCGCGGGTGACGGTACTACACCACCGCAAACTCGTGCTGCTCAGGCGCTCAGTGCGTGAGGCCTGCGCAACGTGGCTGCTGGTGCTGGACCCGCTGGAGCCCTCAAAGCGCGGCACTGAGAAGGCTGCCGAGGAGGTCGCCAGACCCCGCTCGACTCCGCAAAAGAGTGCTGAGACTGGCGGAAGAGATCGCGGCAGCCGCATCACATCTCTGCGGGCGATCAGGATATCGGTGAGCCGATCGCCCAGGCCATGGAGAAGGTCGGCAAGGAAGGCGGATGTGACTTTCGTTGAGATGAATCCACCCTCGGCGGCCTGCACCCGAACTCACCGAGTGTCTTGCGCTTCAGATGGGGCTTCCTCTCCGGCTGCTTCAGTGACCGACGGAGCGTCAGGAAGCCTGTGTGGAAGACCCCCACATCCCGTGCCAGCCAGAAGATCTCGAACGTGAAGGATCCTGGTTCCCGTCCTGGAAGAAGGTCGCCCGTGTCCGCAAGCCGCTGCTGATTATCGCCAGAGGATGTTGAGGCGAGCTCTGGCGCTGCTCGTGCTGGAACAAAGATGCGCGGGCTCCATCAAGTCCGTTGCCGTGAAGGCACCGGTGCTCGAAGTGACCGTCGCAAGGCTCTGATGGCTGATATTGCTGGTCTCACCGGCGGTCAGGTTATTACCGAAGAGGCTGGCCTCGCGCTGGATACCGCAACCCTGGATATGCTGGGTGGCACGCACGGGTTGTTGTCACCAGGGACGCGACCACCATTGTGCGTGGCGCTGGCGACGCCGCCGCACTGGATGGCCGCGTGGCACAGACTCGCGCCGAGATCGCAAACTCCGATTCCGACTACGACCGCGGCTGGGAGCGCCTGGCAAAAGCTCGCCGGTGGTGTGGCTGTGCTCAGCTGGCGCGCAGCAACCGAGGGATTGAGCTGCAGCGAACGCAAGCACCGCATTGAGGATGCTGTGGCGCAACGCAAAGACAGCCGTTGAAGAGGTTTGTCCCCGGCGGCAGGCACTAACAACTAGGCGGGCGCAGGTCTTCGACAAACTCGACCTGAAGGGTGACGAACGGCACCGGCGCGAACATCAAGTGCGATAGCTATCGATGCGCCGTTGAGCAAATTGCAACCTAACGCGCCGAGCCCGGCATTGGTGGTCGACCAGGTTCATTCCTGCCCAGGCACAGATCTGGTGCCGGCAGGCAGAGATCTCATGGCTGCGGGTGAACTGACCCCGTAAGGTGACCGTTCGCTCTGCGAACATCAATCGCCGGTCGACACAAACCACCGAGGCTGTGGTGGCGAACAGGCCCGCATCGCTGCGGCCACCTGCTGCACGACCGATGGGCGGCATGATGTAACGGCGAGGAGTATGTTGAAAATCTCCTAGGACCTGACTGGCACAATGCGGTACAGAACCCACCCAGAACTTTTAATCTTTTCAGAGACGCGAGCAGGTGGTTTTGTCCCAGCAGGTGGAAAATCCACCACGCGCCGGCCGCTACCTGCTCGCGTGGATGCGTTGTAACGATATCCGTGATCCGTTCAGGAAGACCGAGACCGCGTTGCTGGTTTATGATATCGCACCACCTCAAATCTTCCGAAACAACGCCGACACCAGCCATTCCGACAAAACACAAAGTATCGACTCGCGAAATTCATTCTGAGCATCGGGTCCGGTGAACTCAGTCATGCGCGACGAAACCACCCAATTCGGCGTTTCGATCGGCTCAACTTTCATTTGGGTCTATCCGGCTCGCCTTTCCTGTCCATTGCCTCGTGCCGCTCAGAGCGTGTTATCGGTTATCAGAGCATCATGCTCTCGGCACGGTCGACTACAGGTCGGTGCTTAAGCGTTCCAGAGAAGAACAAAGACCGTAGCCTTTCGCGATCCCAGCCCTGCCTGCTAAAACCTATATAACCGAATAAAGCGAGTTTCTCCGCTTTATTCATGGCTCTTTGAGCGAGAACACCTAATGGCGCACCAAACAATATCTTCC
>BNJU01002154.1_pt1 | contig 24847 bp, 34 predicted proteins | sample 8539281 | NCBI WGS metagenome assembly BNJU01 (sample SAMD00202456, study PRJDB9452) | human saliva metagenome | isolation source: human saliva | place: Japan
TTGTTCAAAAGTAAACACTGGAGCAGTAAGACAAGCAATTTGAGATGGTAGGCTGGTATTCTGCCTGGAAGAAAATATAGGTGGTCTTAGTCAGTCTCGAAAAGTAAGTGTTGTAAACCCCAAAAAGTTTTATACAAAAAGGATATATATTGAATGAATAAAGAAAAATTGTAAAAGGGTATTCTCTTACTCAATTAATCTTTGTACTGTACACTTGGGATCTAACTTCAATAGCTTATCCAAGTTATCAAAAATATCTTAGAGACTCAGAAATGCGTCAGAGCTTTGGCAGCGCTTTGTTAGAGTGCTCAGTTTATGGAACGATTTTATCAGCAGAATGGTAGTTTCAAGAAAAACTTTCTGACAGTGTGGCCTGATTTGGTTTAACTCGAGGAGTTTAGAAAACTTTTGTATTTATCCTCATGGGCTTGCAAGGGCGCGTTAGATGGGAAATTTACTTTAAAGGCAGTTGCATTGGATAAAAATAAAGAACCTAGGGGTAATAAAAAGATTAATGAATCTCTAACGACTTTTTATTTGTGAGAGTACTGCTAGTTCTTGTGATGATGTTAAGAAAACTATTTTTCTGATGCAGATAAAAACTGTTCCGCTATCGGCTTTAAGAGGGTTTGTGCAGTTATTACTGAATGGTTTGTACATCTATTTAACCATATAATTAAGCAGAGTCTGAGCCACTCACTTATTATGAGACCTTGTAGTTCTCAAAACTCCCCAAATCCACACCAAGACATTTAGATTTTCCATGAGCACCTTTCCTTCCAGCAAACCGCATGAGCCATGATTGCCAAACACATCGACCGCTTCCACTATTGAAGTTGGATCAGCGATTGATTGGCAAACCGATCGAACAATACCTGGAACCGTCAAAGAACCCGTTACCTTAGAGACCACCGCGGCCGTCCGGCCCATCCCTGTTGTCCATGTTCAAAGCCGTCCTGCTCGGACAATGGCACAGCCCTCCGATCCCGAACTCGAACACAGCCTCATCACCCGCATCGATTTCAACCTGTTTTGCCGTTTTGACGAACTGAGCATCCCCTGATTACAGCACCTGGCGCCGCTACCGCAACCGGCTGGCGCAAGACGACACCCCGTCCGAAATTGCTCGAAACCGATTAACTCGCCAACTGGCCGAAAAACCTAAAATTAGAGAAGGCATCCGCCGCCGTCATTGATGCTCACCATTATCTCAGACCGCCGGCAGCAAAAACAGCGTCAGGCCATAGAAGTCGACGAGGAAGGACAAGTCAGCTGGCCAAACCACACCGAGTAAGGACAAAGATGCCCGTTGGACAAAAGAAAACGGCCTCTACAAACTCGGTTACAAAACAACATACCCGTACTGATGAGGAAGGCTGATATCGAGAAACCGCACATCACTCCTGTCATCACCCTGCAGTGCAACCATCTGTCCCCTTTGTTGGAAGGCATTGCTGAAGGTACGACCGTCTCATGCCGACAAAGACTACGACAGTAAGGAAAAACCGGCAACATCTGGAAGAGCATTGTGTTAGATCGGCATTATGCGCAAAGCCCACCGCAACCGTCCGGTGACTGGGAAGGGCAAACCAAACGCAACCGATAGTTTGCTGAAGACCCGTTATGTGGTCGAACAAAGCTTCGGTACGCTGCACCGTAAATTCCGCTACGCCCGGGCAGCCTATTTTGGTCTGCTCAAAGTGAGTGCGCAAAGCCATCTGAAGCGCGATGTGTTTAAACCTGAAAGCGGCTAACAGGCTAGTAGTGCTCGTTGCCGCCTAAAAGGCGGCTCGGATGCCTGATTGTGGGGTATCCGGGGAGGATTATAAGAGCATTTGGTAAAATCAGGAGCAATTAGGGCGAGATAGACGAAAACCTGTGTTTGGGTTTCTGGCTGTCGGGGAAGGGTTTTTGCAAAGGTCTCATTATATATAGAGGTCGTCTGAAAACTTGTTTTCAGACGACCTTTCTGCAGATGGAGCACTAGCCCTCAAATCACCAAAATTTCAACGCCCATAATACGGCAACCATCCACACCATAGGTGGTACGTCTTTCACGCGGTTGCACAAAAGTTTAATCACTGCATAGCTGATAAAGCCGAAGGCGATGCCGTCTGCAATCGAATAGGTAAACGGCATGAACACGATGGTCAGGAAAGCGGGGGCGGCTTCGGTCATGTCCTCCCAGCTCAATTTCACGCGCGCTGCGCAGCATTTGCGCGCCGACGTAGAGCAGGGCAGGCGCGGGTGGCGAAACCGAATGCTCTGCACCAACGGTGAGAAAATCAGACACGCCAGCATCAATACGCCGACGGTTACGGCAGTCAGACCGGTGCGGCCGCCTGCGGCAACACCCGCCGCACTTTCGACATACGGCGTGGTTGAAGACGTACCCAGCGCGGCGCCGGCGACGATGGCGGTTGAGTCGGCGAACAGGGCGCGTTTCAGACGAGGCAGTTTGCCGTCTTCCAGCAGGCCTGCTCGGTGGGAAACGCCGACCAACGTGCCGGTGGAGTCAAACAAATCAACCAGGAAAAAGACGAAAATCACGCTGACCATGCTGAGGGTAAACAAGCCGTTGAAATCCATCTGCATGAAAGTCGGCGCGATGCTCGGAATTTCGCCGACCACGCCTTTAAACTCGCTCAAACCCAGTAGGGTGGAAATGGCGGTAATCGTCAGAATGGTCAGGATAATCGCCCCTTTGACGCGGAAATGCCCCAAAGCCACCACCATAGCGCGAAGCCTGCCATCACCAAAAGTGCAGCAGGTTGGTGGATGTCGCCCAGCTTCACTAAAAGTCGCGTCGCTGGCGACGATGATGCCGGAACCTTTGAGCGCAATCAGCGAGAAACAGCCCGATACCGGCGGCAATCGACATTTTCAAACCCCATAGGCAGCGCGTTCACCAGCATTTCGCGCACTTTGAAAAAGCTGAATAAAAATGAAAATGACGTTGAACGAACACCGCGCCCAGTTACCCTGCCAGGGCACGCCCATGCCTTTGACGACGGCGAAAGTAAAGCAGGCGTTCAAACCTGCATACCCGGCGCGCAGCGCAATCGGATAGCTGCCGACAAGCCCATCACGAAGCAGCCGATGGCGGAAGCGATGCAAGTGGCGACGAATACCGCGCCCATGTCCATGCCTGTTTTCAGCCGAGAATCAGCGGATTGATGATGATGATGACACATGGCTAGAAGGTGGTCAGTCCAGCCATCAGCTCCCGCGTGCGTACATTCGTGCCGTTTGCGCTTAAATTGAATATACGCTCCAGTACATTTTGATTTGAAGTAGTCATGATTTATGCTTTTCAAAAAAAAAGGAAATTTGCGGGCGGTATTATACTGAAAACGCTTTTGTTATCGCTGAAAAATTGTCAACATTCGGTTGAAATGGTTTGAGAAAAGGTCGTCTGAGAAAATCAGAGTTGGGTTTTCAGACGATCTTTGGGCATTTTTCTTTCAAAGATTAAATGAGAAAAACCGCAGCCGAAGTTGCGGGTCAATTTAGGTCAGTTCTACGAAGAATATTACCATTCGTAGTTCAAACCTACGTTGTAAGATGCAGAGCCGCCTGAAGAGGTACCCACTGCAAGACCGGCTTTAGCTGCAAAGCTTTTCATTGAAGCGATAACCTGCACCCACAGCAACTGCGGTATCAGATTTGAAACCACCCAAAGCAGCGGTAAGGTTGAATTTACCGACACTGTAAGGTTGGAACAGGCCGCTGAGGGCTGCTTTGCAGCGCCAGACCTTGGCGGGTCTTTACGCAGGTTCGCTACTGCTTTTTATCCCAGGCTATCGATGCGTGCTGAGTTTTTAGCAACACCCGCAGCGTGTTGACCATTTGCAGTTTGCAAATGCAGCAATATCGGCTTTTGTTAGTATCGATTTGCTTAGTATTGGCTGCATCTTGTAGCCGCATTGGTATCGGCACTTTGAGCTTTGGCAGCAGCGGTTTGTGCAGCTTTGGCGTGGCTGTCAGCAGTTTCGGCAGATTTTGGGCAACTTCAACAGAACCTTTGCCGCTTGAGCTGATTTTGAGCTTCAACAGCTATTGTTCTTACGCTTTCACAGCAGCTCTTATCAGCTTTGGTCTCAATTGCTGCTTTTGTTGGCATCGATATTCGTGACGGTGAGCCTTCAAAGCATCAGCTGCAGCCAAACCTGCTTTTTCAAAGTAATGATGATCTTCATCCAGCTGGCATCAGTACTGTAGCCTTTCAGCTTCTTTTTTGCTCTTCAAGTTTGGCAGTATTTTCAGCGATCGCCGCTTTATTGGCGTCGATGTCTTGACGGTTAGCTTCTAAAGCGTCAGGTTGCTGCTTTTACCGGCTAATGCGAGATCACCGATGTATTTTGTATTGGCACTCAATATCTTTGCGGGTTGGCTTCCAGTGCTCAGTTGCTTTCAGACCCTGTTTGTGCCAAGTCAACGATGTCTTTATCGTGACGAGTGATGGCTGCGTTAGTTGCATCGCTCAGGCAGTTACTTCATCACCGATGTCGTTAACTTTTTTGCCCATGCCGGCAGTGCATTTTGCCACCCTTCGAAGTCAGCTTTATCGGCTTTTAGTTTCGACTGCCGCTTTGTTGGCATCAATATCTTGGCGGTTAATTTCTAAAGCTTCCATCGCAGCTTTACCTGCCGAGGCAAGATCACCGATGTCTCTATCCAAGCTGGCGATCGCATTGTCGAAGCTTGCCCTGTTAGCTCTTTTTGCTCTTCAAGTTTGGCAGTATTTTCAGCGATTGCCGCTTTATTGGCATCAATATCTTTGTGGTTGGCTCAAAGCCTCAGTTGCTTTCAGACCTGCTTGTGCCAAGTCAACGATGTCTTTATCGTGACGAGTGATGGCTGCGTTGAGTTGCATCGCTCAGGGCAGTTACTATCACCGATGTCGTTAACTTTTTGCCCATGTCGGCAGGTATTTTTGCCAATTCTTCGAAGTCAGCTTTATCGGCTTTAGTTTCGATTGCTGCTTTGCTGGCATCAATATCTTGGCGGTTAATTTCTAAAGCTTCCATCGCAGCTTTACCTGCTGAGGCAAGATCGCGATGTCTTTATCCAAGCTGGCGATCGCATTGTTGAAGCTTCGTCTAGCTTCTTTTTGCTCTTCGTTTGGCAGTATTTTCAGCGACTGCCGCTTTATTGGCATCAATATCTTTGCGGTTGGCTTCCAAAGCCTCAGTTGCTTTCAGACCTGCTTGTGCCAAGTCAACGATGTCTTTATCGTGACGAGTGATGGCTGCGTTAGTTGCATCGCCTGCGGGCAGTTACCTATCACCGATGTCGTTAACTTTTGCCCATGTCGGCAGTGTATACCCAATTCTTCGAAATCAGCTTTATCGGCTTTTTAGTTTCGATGGCTGCTTTATTGGCATCAATGTCTTGGCGGTTAACTTCTAAAGCTTCAGCTGCAGCCAAACCTACTTTTTCAAAGTACCGATATCTTCATCCAAGCTAGCAATCGCATTGTTAAAAGCTCGTTGGCTTTTTCTTGCTTTCTAATGCCGCTTTATTACATTCACATCTGCACTGATGGCATTAACAACTTCTGCAGTTTTTACCAATGCTTCGCTATTCTCTGGTAACAGCGTTAGTCAAACCATCCAGCGTTTTCATCATGTGCCGCAACAACTTCTTTCAAACCCATACTTCAAAATCGGCATTTTCAACATCTTCTTTAGTAGCTGTTTTTGATAGATTTGATGCCATCTTTGTCGGTAACAACAATTTTCATCTCCTTCTGCAAAACCGATGTTGAGCGCTTGAGCATTCTCAGCTGATGCAAGTAAGGCTTGTTCAGAAACTTTTTCAAAGCTACAGTCAGACCTGCTACGCCTTTTGCTTGCCTTGTCGGCTTTTATCGGCAACTGCATCCAGTTTAGAAGCGGCATCTATTGCTTTATCAGCGGCATCTTTGGCTTCTTTTACTTTGCTGTCAACGTTGGCAGAAAGTTCGGTTACTTTGTCTTCGGCGGCTTTGGCAGCGGCTTTGGCATCTGCCGTGTCTTGTGCCAGGCTGTCCACACGGTGTTTACTCGCGGTTACGTCCCTCGCTTACTTTTTCAATAGATCTCGGAAAGCTCGGATGAAGCTTGAAATTTCACCTGTCCACTTCGTCAAATTTGGTAGAAATGTCTTTGCCCCATTTCTGCAACCGATCTATTCAGTTTTAGTTCACCGCAGCAACTTCGGCACATACGGTACCATTGGTGGTAATGGCAGTTTTCAGTTCTTCGATGGTTTCTGTCTTGATCATCTAAAGCAGTCTCCGTTTCTTCTTCCAATTTGTCCATGCGGGCATTGACGGCGGTAAGGTCGCCTCGCCAAGCTTCCACACCTTTCAGGCTGTCGGCTCGATATCTTCATTAGCGGCTTCGCGGACGGTTTTGTTGCCATTAGCATCAGTTGTGATGAAATTTGAACCAGATGCAAAACCATTAATGGTTTGTTCTAACTCTAAGGTTTTCAAAAGCAGGGCATCGCTATCTTTTGAAAGTCAGCTTACCGGTACCTTTTATCATAGTTGTGCCTTCGCCGAAGACAGTAAAAACGCTGCTTTGACCTGATCGTCTTTGCCGCCAACCGTTGCTGCAAAGTTTTGTTCAGCCGCCCGCTGCGCCGCTTGCTACGGCTGCTGTAACAGCCATGCTCAATACTTTCACATTGAATTTTTCATGCTACCTTTGTATGGTGGGTGTAGGACGTTGATGCTTTTCCGGCGGCTCCTCGTAAACTGTAAAAAGGATTATGCCGTTTCGGGCTGGAACTTAATAATCGCCAAGAAAAGTTTCAATGCATATTGTAAAAGTACGAAATTAAAAATCAAGGCTTGTGTCATTTTTATAGTGGGAACAGGGCGCATAGGTCTGTATTCTTCGATTTTTGAATGTATTTTATGCAATAAATTGCAATAGAATAATAAGCATATGAAATATATGATATTTTAATTTGATTTTTGGGTTTTTGATGGGTATTACCTTGTTTGGTAGAAAATATTTTAAATTTCTATTTTTATCAATTTGTGGGAAAAAGGGACGAACGGTATTTTTATTTGACTATTAGGATGCATTTGGCATTTTAATACTACAAGTAAATGTTTTAATTTTTGTAAAAGACTCTCTGTGTATGAGGATGATGTACTTGCTGTCGGCAAGGCTCTGGTATTCTGGCATAAGGCTTAAATAGGTTTCAGACGACCCTTTTGCTTTTTATTTATAGGGGTCTGCATGAGATGGCGATATAGCTTGGAAAACCGGGGCTTTGGTGGATAACGAAAGCTGCGATCGTATAAAAATTCTTTTCATATTCAGATACGGATAAGCTATGGAAACCGCCTTGCTCCTGCCGGAAAAATCACCGAGCTGACCCTGATTGTCCTGATGGGCATGGCGTTGGGTCGGTTTAAGCTCCTGACCTCGGAACAGCCGCACGCTCTCGTCATCGCGCTCTACCTCATCAGCCCGTCGACGATGATTCACGCCTTTCAAAATCGAGAACACGCCCGACATCGTTGACGGACTGAAACTCCTCAGTTGCCTTGGCGGTCGTGTTCCATCATCCTGCTGATTAGTGCACGGGCTTTTCAAAACCCTGTTCAAACTCGATACGCCTCGAACACGCCGCCACGGTTTACACCAATCCGGCAACCTCATCATCCCGCTGGCGATGTCCATTTTCACCGCAATGGGCGATTACACCAGCGGCTTCATCATCGTCCAAATGTTCCTTTTCTGGACGCACTTGCGCCTGCATGCTGCGGGCGCGGCAATCTTGCGTGGAAAACCGCACTCACCAACATCAACATCCTGTCCATCTTTATCGGCGTGTTCATGTTTGCCTTCCAAATCAAAACCGCCGCACATCATCGACAACACGCTCGCCACCGTCGGCGGCATGATATACCCGTCGCCATGCTCGTGCTGCCGGAATGCTGATTGCCTCGCTGCCGCTCAAAGAAATCGTCCTCTCCAAACGGATTTACCTCGTCGCCTTCCTGCGTCTGATGCTTATCCCACTGATTCTTCGATGTTTGTCAAAACTTTCGCATCGCGCACCTCGGCGGGCACAGCGATACCGTCGTCCTTATCAGCTTCCTCGCCACCGTCAGCCCAGCCGCGTCCACCGTTACCCGTAGCGGCGATGGTTTATGGTCAGAACGCCCGTAAAGCCAGCGCGATTTACGGCATCACGACGTTGCTGTGCGTCATCACCATGCCGCTGATGATCGCGTTGTATCAAGCGATGGTTTGAAGGGTAGGGTAGAGAAAGGTCGTCGAAAGCCCAAATCTGAGTTTTCAGACGACCTTTCCCTTTAAAGCAGATACGCGATTGTTGTTTTCCGTATGCCGCAGAATGTTGACCTTCGATGCGGCTGCTTCCTGATTGCAGCGTTGTCGAACACCGACATCAGACTTGCGGGGGCGATAAGGATTTTTCAGGTATCGATTCAAATTTAAAAGGTCGGCGGATTCGCATTTGAGTGCAACTTTCCATAACAGAAAAGGCCAGCATGCGGTAGCATACAGCCTTTCCTGCAAGAAAGATTGCCATGAGCTACACAACAACTGACCCAAGACGAACGATACCATATCCAATACCTGTCCCGCCACTGCACCATCGCCGAAATCGCCAAACAGCTCAACCGCCACAAAAGCACCATCAGCCGAGAAATCAAGCGGCACTGCATCCGTGACAGCAATACAGCGCCGATAAAGCCCAACGGCAAAGCCGGCTGACCAAACAGCACCGGCGAAAACCCTATAAGCTCTGATTAGCAGCTGGTTCAACACATCGACACCCTTATCCGCCGCAAACTCAGTCCTCGAACAAGTATGTGCCTACCTGCATAAAACACCACGGATCACACCCATCACAGCACCGTCTTACCGCCACTCTTCGCCAAGACAAAAGCAACGGCGGCACTTTGTGGCAACATCTCAGAATATGCAGCAAACCCTACCACAAACGCTACGGCAGCACATGGATTAGAGGCAATGCTCGACCGCGTCGGCATAGAGAACCGACCTGCTATCGTCGACCGGAAAAACCCGCATCGGCGATTGGGAGGCCGACACCATCGTCGGCAAAAATGCAGAAAGCGCGTTATTGACCTGGTCGAACGCACTACCCGCTACACCATCATTCGCAAATTAAAGAACTTAAAAGCCGAAGACACTGCCCAAGCGGCTATTAGGGTATTAAAGGCATATAAAGCCAGAGTCCACACCATCACCATGGGATAACGGCAAAGAGTTCTACCAACACACCAAAATAGCCAAAGCATTGAAGGCGAAAACCTATTTTGCTGCCCTTACCATTCTGGGAGAAAGGGCTGAATGAGAACACCAACGGACTCATCCGGCAATATTTCCTCAAACAAAACCGATTTCCGAAACATCAGCGATCGGGAGATACGCAGGGTTCAAGATGAGTTGAACCACTGGTCGAGAAAAACACTGGCTACGAAAACGCCAAGTGTTTTATTCTTAAATCTGTTCCAACCACTGGTACCCTAGTGTTGCACTTGAAATCTGAGTCAGGTCGTCTGAAAACCCAAATCAGGTTTTCAGACGACCTTGTCTGGCATAGTGGATTAACTTAAACCAGTCACGGCGTTGCCTCGCGCAGCTCAAAGAGAACGATTCTGCTAGCTGCTGAAGCACCAAGCGAATCGGTTCCGTACTGTCTGTACTGTCTGCGGCTTCGTCGCCTTGTCCTGATTTAAATTTAATCCACCATAAATCACACCTGCTTGCGTGATGCGTTGGCCCTATTTCGCCATTTCCGCGAACACCTGATGCGCGGTGGCGATAGTTTCGTCAATCAGCTCGGGCGTGGCGCGGCGGAGACGAAGCCCGCTTCGTAGGCGGACGGGCCGAAGGCGGTGCCGCGGTCGAGCATGCCGTGAAGAAGCGTTTGAAGGCGTCGATATTGAACGCGCCATGTCGCCGTAGTTTTGCGGGGCATGGTCGGCGAAAATACAGGTCGAACATACCGCCCACGCTGTCGGCGGTAAACTCGATGCCGTGCGCTTTGGCGGCGGCGGCAAGCCCGTCGGCGAGGCGACGGGTCAAGGCGGTCAGGTTTTTCGTAAAGCCTTCGCGCTGGATGATTTCAAGTGTTTTCAGCCGGCGGCGACGGCACCGGGTGCCCGACAAGGTGCCTGCCTGATACACGCCGCCCAGCGGGGAAATGCATTCCATGATGTCTTTGCGTCCGCCGAACGCGGCAAGCGGCATACCGCCGCCGATGACTTTGCCCATCGTGGTCAGGGTCGGGCGTGATGCCTGCAGCGACTGCGCGCCGCCGAGCGCGACGCGAAGCCGGTCATCACTTCGTCGTAAATCAACACCGCGCCGTGTTTTTCGGTCAATTCGCGCAGGGCTTTAACGAAGGCTTCGGTCGTCGATACCAGGTTCATATTGCCGACGAAGGGTTCGAGGATGACGCAGGCGATTTCGTCGCCGTTGCGGGCGAACGCTTCTTCGAGTTGAGCGGTATTGTTGTATTCGAGGACCAAGGTGTTTTTCGGTAAAATCGGCGGGAACGCCTGCGGAAGACGGGCTGTCGAAGTGAGCAGGCTGCTGCCGGCTTTGACCAGAAGGCTGTCGGAATGGCCGTGCAGCAGCCTTCGAACTTGATGATTTTGTCGCGTCCGGTAAAGCCGCGTGCGAGGCGGATGGCGGTCATGGTCGCTTCGGTGCCGGAGCTGACGAGCGCAGCCGTTCGACGGACGGCATGATTTTGGCGATTTTTCGGCATGACGATTTCGCCTTCGGTGGCGCGCCGAACGACAAACCGCCCAACGCGCTTCACGCACGGCTTCGATGACTTGGGGTGCGCGTGTCCGACAATCGCATACCTCACGAACCGACGTATCGGTGTAGCGCGTGCCGTTTTCGTCCCAAACATACGCGCCTTGAGCTTTTTGATGAAGCGCGGCACGCCGCCGACGCTGCCGAACGCGGACGGGGAATTCACGCCGCCGGGGATGATGGCTTTGGCGCGGTCAAACAGGATTTCGTTACGGTTCATAGCGGGTCTCTTTCTGAGGTCGTCTGAAAAAAATAAGCGGTATTTTATCATCAGATTGCCCGCGCCAGCCGTTTTCAGACGACCCCGAAAGCCCAAAACCGCCACGGCGCAATGCCGTATCTGAAAAATGAAAATTGTTCTGTAAAACAATCACTCTGTTCATATTTGAAGCGTTTGTGCTATAATCCGCACCCATTTATACCATAAAGAAAACATCATGTTACGTGGATTCATTTTCAATGTTTACCCTTTTTGGTTTCCACCGTCTCCACGCCGCTCAGCGCAAGCTGCCGAGCGATATGGACGCGGCGGTTTTGGAAACAGGTCGAACTGCCTTATCTGAAAGTGAGCCGGCGGCTTCTCGACGCGCCTCTGACGCGCAGGCCTTGCCGACGGCAACCCGCCAAGCTGCAGATTACCCGTTCTCACCAAAATCCACGACGAAAATGACCGCTTCATCCCGATGGGGCGGCTGGCGAGCAAAACCGGCAAAACCATCGCTCTCAAACACAACGACACCAACGCCCTCGTGCGCGAAGTGTGGTTTGACCGACGACGAAGCTTCCTGTTTTACCGCCGCGCAAAAAGAAGTCCCGCGACGAGATTAAGCAAGACGCGCAATAAGCCGCCGCCTGCCCGTTTCAGACGATCCAAACACACCGCGTGGTTGGCTGTTGCAGCCGCAGCAGCGCAACCGCGCATTTTTTGCCCTGACGAATCAGTGTTTCAGACGACCCGCCCAAGCCTTCCCCAAGGTCGTCTGAAATCGAAATGATAACAATCAGCCCCCGCAATTACGGGCTACCTGAGAAAGACACAAACCATGAAAAAGTATTTATCCGCACCTTCGGCTGCCAAATGAACGAATACGACAGCGAAAAATGCTCGCCGTACTCGCTGAAGAAAAACGGCGGCATCGAACAAGTGACCGAAGCCGATGAAGCTGACATCATCTCTTCAACACTCTGCTCCGTGCGCGAAAAAAAGCGCAGGAAAAAGTGTTCTCCGACTTAGGCCGAGTGCGCCCGCTCAAAGAAAAAACTCTGACCTCATCATCGGCGTTGCCGGCTGCGTCGCCTCACAAGAAGGCGAAAACATCATCAAACGCGCGCCTTTATGTGGACGTCGTCTTCGGCCCGCAAACGCTGCACCGCCTGCCCCAAAAATGATTGTGGATAAAGAAACCAGCGGCCTGTCGCAAGTCGATATTTCCTTCCCCGAAATCGAAAAATTCGACCACCTGCCGCCCGCCCGCGTCGAAGGCGGCGCAGCATTCGTGTCCATCATGGAAGGCTGTTCCAGATACCGCTCGTTCTGTGTCGTCCTCTACACGCGCGGCGAAGAGTTCTCCTGCCCGCTGAACGACGTTTTGACCGAAATCGCCAACCTCGCCCAACAAGGCGTTAAAGAAATCAACCTCTTTGGGACAAACGTCAACGCCTATCGCGGCGAAATGGAAGACGGCGAAATCTGCGACTTCGCCACCCTGCTGCGCATCGTCCACGAAATCCCCGGTATCGAACGTATGCGCTTCACCACCAGCCATCCGCGCGAGTTTACCGACTCGATTATCGAGTGCTACCGCGACCCGCCCAAGCTGGTCTCGCACCCTGCACCCTGCCGATTCAAAGCGGTTCCGACCGCGTATTGAGCGCGATGAAACGCGGCTACACCGCCTCGAATACAAATCCATCATCCGCAAACTGCGCGCCATCCGCCCCGACTTGTGCCTGAGCAGCGACTTCATCGTCGGCTTCCCGGCGAAACCGAGCGCGAGTTCGAGCAGACCCCGAAGCTGGTGAAAGACATCGCCTTCGATTTGAGTTTCGTCTTCATTTACAGCCCGCGCCCCGGCACGCCCGCCGCCAACCTGCCGGACGACACCCCGCACGCCGAAAAAGTGCGCCGCCCTCGAAGCCCTGAACGAAGTCATCGAAGCCGAAACCGCCCGCATCAACCAAACCATGATAGGTACCGTACAACGCTGCTGCGGTCGAAGCGCATCTCCAAAAAGACCCCGACCAGCTTCAAGCCCGTACCGCCAACAACCGCGTGGTCAACTCCACCGGCTACGCCGATATGACTCAACCAAATGATCTGATTTGGAAATCACCGAAGCCTCACACCTTCTCCTGCGCGGCAAACCGGTCGAAGCGTAAAGCTGTTTACGCTAAGCAAAGGTCGTCTGAAAACATCTGTATTTCTGGTTTTCAGACGACCTTTTTCAGACGACCTGAGAGTCTGTCGATATTCAATGACTTCGTATCTTTTTGTTCTTAAAGTGGCATCTTCGCGTTGGAAATTCTCGAAGTGTATCCAATCTTGCTGCGGTCTCAGCTTGATTTTGCCGCTTTTCAAACAAAATCCACTTCGAAAATCAAATGTCAGCGCAGCACTAAGCGTACGCCGCTCTTCGCCTTGCCGTCGACATTCTCGGCGCAGCGTTTGCAGATGGTTCTCGCTGACCTGCGACTGTAGCCGATCGTCGTCGGGTGTAGCCAGCAGCGTTCGCATTTTTCGCCGTCGCTGGCTTTTGGCGGTAACGGCGAGTTCGCTGCCGGTTTTGACTTCGGCTTTGGACACCAAGAGGGCAAAGCGCACCTTCGCCTAAAGGCGTTCAGGTAGTCGGCGGTGGCTTCCGCGCGCGAGATTTCAGCTTCTGCCTGCAAGGACGAACCGACGGTTTTGTCGGCGCGCAAAGCGCTCGATGGCGGCGGTTACGGCTTCGCGGGCTTCGCGGACCGCCGTCCATTTTTCCACCAGTTCGGCTTCGGCTTTTTCGTTGATGGGCGGGAAGTCGTGCGGGTGTGAAGAGGACGCTGTCTTCTCTCGCTGCCGCCGATGATGTCCCACGCTTCTTCGCCGGTGAAAACACAAAATCGGTGCAATCAAGAGAACCAGGCTGCGTGTGATGTGATACAGGGCGGTTTGCGCGCTGCGGCGGGCGTGGCTGTCGGCTTTGGTGGTGTAGAGGCGGTCTTTCAGGATGTCGAGGTAGAACGCGCTCAAGTCTTCCGGAGCAGAAGGCGACGATGTCTTCACGGCGAAGCGGAAGCGTATAGCGGATAGAAGCTCCCGCCAGACGTTCTTGCAGCTGACGAGCCAACACTAAGGCGTAGCGGTCGATTTCGACCATGTCTGCCTGCGGTACGGTGTGTTCGAACGGGTCGAAATCGCTGAGGTTGGCAAACAGGAAGCTCAAGGTGTTGCGGATACGGCGGTAGCTTTCGGTTACGCGTTTGAGGATTTCTTTGAAATCGCCAATTCGCCGCTGTAATCGGTGGATGCCGCCCACAGGCGCAGGATGTCGGCGCCGAACTCGTTATAGACTTCTTTGCGGCGCGACGACGTTGCCGATGGATTTTCGACATTTGCGGCTGTTTTGACTCAACCACGAAACCGTGGGTCAGAAGCTGTTTGTACGGGGCGCAACGGCCTATGGATGAGGCACAGCCGGTCAGTATGGAGGATTGGAACCAGCCGCGGTGCTGGTCGCCTCGGCGAGGTAGAGGTCGGCAGGCCAGCCACTCTTCGACGCTGTTTCAAGACGGAATACGGGTCGAGCCGAGTCGAACCATACGTCCATCGTGTCGAGCGTTTGTCGTAGTTCGCAATCTTCCGCGCTCAACACTCGCTGTTTATCGAGGAGAACCATGCTCGATGCCTTTTTCTTCGATTTTCAGGCGATTCTCCAGAAGCTCGGCGGAATTGGACGCAGCTCGCGTCTTTGTGGATCGAAGAAGGTCATCGGTGTGCAGCAGCGTTGGCGCGAAAACGACCCAGTCGGGGCGGCTTCGATCGCGGTTTTCCCAGGCGCGCGCGCTCAAGACGGGAAGAATTCGGTGTCGTCCACGGCTTTGATGGCTTTGTCGCGCAGGGTTTTGCCAGTCGCTTCCGGCTTTTGTCCATGCCGATAAACCATTGACCCGTCGCGCGGTAAATCAGCGGGGTTTTGTGGCGCCAGCAGTGGGCGTGTAGCTGTGTTCGATTTTTGCTGCTGCCAAGAGGTTGCCGTTTCTTCCAGCCATTGCAGGATGACGGGATTGCCTCCTCAAACGCTCATGCCCAGACGCGCGGCGTTTCGCTGATGTATTTGCTTCTTCGGGCATTGATGGGCTCGAAGCTCGATGCGTGATTTGTTGCAGACGGCGGGTCTTCCAAAACCGTGCGCGGGGGCGGTGTGCACGCGCGGTACCAGCGTCGGTGGTAACGCAGTTCGCCGTTGAGCATGAGGATATCGTGCTCGAGGAACGGATGGTTCATGCAGGTTTTCCCAGCTTGTCGCCGGTGGTTTCAAGGAGGATCGCTGAGGTCGTCTGAAAACGAAGTCGTAGCGTTTGAGCGCTTCTTTCGCCACCGCCAGCACCACATTTGCCTTGGCGTATCGATTAATGATACACCACGTCCGCACCTGCAGATACGGGCTGGCTCGCGGGCGTCCAAGCGCGTGGTCGTCCAGATAACGGTGAAACGCCGGCTCTTCGATACCCGCCAAACCGAATGCGGCGTGGCATGCGTGGCGGGTGTTCTTAAACGGATAACCGACGTCAATCGCAGGCGATACTTTGTCTTTCGTATTCCACTTTCCGCTTCCGCCAGCGAAGAACCGCAGTCCAAGCAGAACTGAACTGTTTCGCGCCGCAGAGATAGCTCGATGCAGATTTTCGCCGAGCATACGCACGGTATCCGCCTCGGTTTTGAAACCATGGTCAGGTAGGGGTTGTCCCAGTCGCCCAATACGCCCAGACGGATGAAGTCTTTTTCTGGCGGGCAACCTGTTCGGCGGCATATTCGCGCACACCCGCGGAAACGCGCTTTGAGCATGTCTTGCCGTGCAGCTTTTCCACCATCACTTTCGATGGCAGGCTGTGGCAGTCCCAGCCCGGTACATAAGGCGCGTCGAAGCCGGCTTTGGGTTTTGCTGTGATAATGATGTCTTTGAGGATTTTGTTGACGGCATGACTGATGTGGATGTCGCTGTTGGCATACGGCGTCGTCGTCGGTGATGAATTTCGGACGTACTCGGCGATTTCATGCAGTTTTTGATATGTTTGTGTTTTCGTACCAGCTTTTCAGCCACGCAGGCTCGCGCTGGCAGAGGTTGCCGCATCGGAAACGGGCTGTACAGGTTTACGGTTTTGCTGTAATCGGTCACACGCTGTGATTCTCTGCGGTTTTCGAGTCGGTTTTGCACGTGACGATGTCACCAAGGTCGTCTGAAAAATGCAGGGCGACAGCCGAATTGTATTGTTTTATAAGGGTTTGGGATATGGATGGCGGGTGAGCCAAAGAGAAAGGCGTCTGAAAACTGCTCGGTCGAAATGTGACCTATCTGTTTTCAGACGACTCTTCCACTCCTGTTTACACACTCTTCACAACAAACCTTCTGCCTTAACCCAAGCCAAAATATCGGCTTCACGGCTTCGCGAACCGGGTTGCTCGATTTTGACGCCGTGCTGTCTGCGCCGAGTTCTTCCAGAATTTCGCTTGCGAATCGGCATCCCTGCGTCATGTAATGTCGCCCTGGCGCGCCATCATGCGCTCGAGCGTTGATGGCTTGCGGCGGTGCCAGGTGGATGAAGGCGGTTTTGCCTCTGTGCCGCGCAGGATGTCGCAGCATTGGCGTTTTCAAGGCGAGCAGGTAACGATGACGCCGCGCTGCGTCGCCCGGTCATCCGCCGCGCAGCCGTGCAGCCACGATAGCGGTCTCGTCGGTCGCATGCCCATTGTCGCGGTTGGCTGGGTGGAAACTGCCGCTCGGCGCAGGGGCATTGTCGAGGTGTTTTTGCAGGACAGGGCAGCGGTGGTTTTGCCGCAGCCGCAAAACGCCCATCATCAGCAAAAATGCGTCGTCATGTTCTTCCTTGTTGATTGAAAATCAGGTCGCGGCAGATGGTTTAGAGCGTCTCAAAAACCGCTTTTCAGGACGACCCTCAAACCACGGCAAAATAGCAGCGCCGATACTGAAAAACCGATGGCGCAATCAGCGTTTGGTTGACCGTCCATGTTTTCAGCGTGGTCTTGGTACGTCCATATCCAAAAAGGCGGCCGACCAGCCGAAGCCGAGTCGCTGAAGTGGCTGGGAAAACCGACTGAGCCCGCCGCGGCTGCCAAAACGACGCAGGCGAGCGTTGCCAGTCGTTGAAGCCTGCGCGGCAACGGCGGGCGCCATCAATGCGGCGGCGGTGGTCAGCGACGGCTGCCGAACCCTGCGCGATACGTAGCGCCAATGCCACCAAGAAGCAGCCCAGTAACTACGGGTGCCCAAATCTGCCATGTGTCCGCCAACGCCTGACCGATGCCCGACGCGCGCAACACGCCGCCGAACATGCCGCCCGCGCCGGTAATCACGATGACCGAACAACGCGAGTGCGCCGTCCACCGTTTTCTCCAGCGCCTTGCTCGCCGCGTTTTCTGCCCAAAACATAGAGCGCCACCAAAAACCGAAACCAGCAGCGCGACAGGGGTCGAACCGATCATGCGCGCCACCGACCCACGTTCGTCCGCGCTGACGACTTTTCACTGATTTAAGGTGGACAGCCCTCGTTCATACCGACAGTCATAGGAATCAGCACATAATGCCGGACCACGGGCGCCGCCGCTGAGCAAGCTCTGGGAACACGGGAAACGCGATGGTCGCGTCCTAAAACCTTCCCGCAGATAACCGCCGACATAGCCATGCGAACATGGCGACAGGCAATCCTGCAAAATCAGCACCTGCCCAATGTTCGCCGAATAAAATTCCGAAGCCGCACCCACCGGGTGGGCGGCAGGAAAACGCATCACCGAAAACACGCGCCGATAGACGCTGGAGCATAAGGCAATACGTCCTGTTTAAGCTATGCGCCGCGCCGTCGCGAAGACAACCGGCAGCATCACCACCAATCCTGCATCAAAGAAAAATCGGGAAACCGAAAAATCAGCGACGCTCAAGGCTACAACCAGCGCGTTTTTCGCCGAATATCCGAATCAGCGCATCCGCCAGCGACTGCGCCCCGCCCGAAGTCCACCAGCCGCCCGAGCATCGCTCTCAAACCGACCAGCAAAGCCACGCTGCCGAGCGTACCGCCGAAGTTTTTCAACAGAACGTCGTTCAGCACCCATCCATCGGCAGCCCCTGTCGCCACCGCCGTCAGCAGGCTCACTGACGACGCGTCACCAGCGCACACGCAGTTTTCACAACCACCGGCAAAATCAGCACATCGCCATCGCCGCAATACCCAGCAGCCAGCCCGCGCTCAAAGTCTGAGTCCAACCATCCATTTTTGAAGTTTTTCGTAATCGAGAATAAGGTAGTTAATGTTTTTCTAAAACGTATTAAAATCAAACCATAGCACGACGGCAACGGGGCGTGCGGCAGTTTTCGGATGGACCAAGTTCGTTATTTTACGAATGGATTTGTTAATGAGGATAAGGATGGCAGTGCCATTTACTATCAGCGAAGCGAAGGGTCGTCTGAAAAACGTAGTTTGCTTTTCATGAGTAAAGGAGAGGGTGGTGTGGATATTTTTATTTTCCTAATCTGACATGAATTCAGGATAAGAAAACAATTTCTAAATACAAGGATTTTTCGTACCCTGCTTTGATGGGGCCAGCATGCCGCAATGTTTGGTTGACCCGTAGGCGGCGTATGCGGCTTTCTGCCACGCCGATGGGGACTTAAACTCATCATGTTCGGTTCCCTAGATCGCCCTGAGCGATTTCAAACTTTGCCTGAATCAAAACGTCGTCTGAAAATTTTCCCGGACGACGCTGCGATTGACCAGCGCTTATTCTGGCGGCAGGTTTTACCGTGTTGCGGACATCGCCGCTCTCGCGTGCGTTCAGCACCGCGCGGTCGAGCTGTGTCCATATCAGAACATCAATGGCGGCGCATACACGTTCTGTTCAACGGCCTCGACGTGGAGTGTCTTTGCCCGCTGGCAGATGCCGTCTGCTTCCAGCCTGTTGATTGAGTCCAGCAGCGAGTGGCGTAACGAAATGGCGTTGGCTGCGCGGCGGTTGATGCGTTCCACCCAATCGGAAACGAAGTCTTTGATGGCCCGCAACGTCGAAATCAGACCGCGACGCCAGATTCATATCGACAGCCCTTCGGTGGGGTTCAGTCCGTCCGAAAACGGAACGGGAAAACCGCGGTTTAAAACTGTCATTCGGTAAGTTTGACGTTTGTGCCGGCGGGATGTCGAGCGATTCTGTATTTAGACGAGTGCGATGCTCATGCCCTGTTGTTTTGAGGAGGCGACAAGGGTTTTGCCGAATGGGGCTGCTGCTGTCTTCGTTTCGATAATTCGTGCAAAACGGCTACTCGCGCCTTGGCTTTGAGCCTTCTTTGTCGCCTTCGAATTGATCGCCTGTGGAAGAAATACGGCGTACCCAAATAGTCCCTGCGGGCAAGACAAATATGATCATGCGCGAAATGGTGCTGGCAAGCCCCAATTCGGCGGCGGTTGCCTTCATGAGCATGGGCGCGAGTCCGATTTCGCCGAAGATGAAGAAGTCTTCCGATTTTGACGTATTCGGCAAGGCGGATGACGGTGCTGCGCAGCCTTTCGAGGGAGTCGATGCGCCGTTTGGCTTCGCTGATCTTCCACTCGGGTGCGCCGTCTTCGCGGATTTCGCGAGTTCGCAGTATTCGCGGTTGAGTTTGCGTGTGGGCCAGGCGGCTTCGTTGCCGATGACTTTCCAGCCGTCTTTGCCTTCTTTGACCCAAACGTCGGGCTGGACTGTAGGCGGTCGGTCTGGAGGAGGCGAAAACCGTAGGCGGGTAGGGGTTGAGTGGCGATGATGTCGAGTGCGGCTTCTATGGTTTCGCCGTCGATTTCGGGGAAAGAGCTTTGCGAAGCGGATGATGTTTCTGTTTGCGGTTTTTGCCCAAATCGTGCAGCGAACTTTGGATGAGGTGGGCGGCCGCTCTGACGCGCGCGCTGGCGGGCAGGCGCATGAGTGGAGCATCAGGATCTGATCAGGTGGCGGCGGCGGCAACGCCGGGCGGTCAGAAAGGTCCGCAAAAGGTCGAGGGCGTTTTTCAGTCGTCTCGTCCAGCATCCATTCCGGGCGTGTTGTCGATAACGTCTTTGAATGCTGTCGGCGTAAACAGCCTTGGTCAGTCATGAAAATCGATAGCATGGACGTAGGCGGGCTTTATCGAGGTGTTCGCACACTGGCGTGCAGGTATTGCTGAAATCTTCTCTTTGGCGATGCTGAGCTACCGCGTCTTCGGCATCGTCGCCGCCGAGGTGGTTGCTGCGCGGCATGGTGGTGCCGTGATTGAACCTGCGTCGGCAAATCCCGTCGTGTTCGGGTCGTTCGAGTTAGGGGATTGTCCTGCATCAGTCTCGACCTCGCGTCTCGAGTTCGATACCGACATTTGCAGGATGCGCAGGGATTGTTGCATGACGTTGGTTGAGTTGTTGTCTGCCTGAGTTTGAGGCCGAGTCAAGGTCATGCGGTATATTGGTTGTATTTCGACGGCATTTGCTCTCGGGTTTGCCTGATGGCAGAGAGGTCGTCTGAGTAAAGGTTTTATGAGTGTTTGGCGTTTTGGGGAACGCCGTTTTGTTTTTTATCGATGTGTATTTCAACACTTTTACACCGTATGCGTCAAATCACTTTGCGTGGTTCGTCATTATTTAAAAAACCGCACAATTTCGTGCGGTTTGGTCATGGCCGCATTTGAAATCGTATTTGTTTTCGCCGAGATAGACGGAGCGACTTGTTCGTTGCTGACCAAGTCGTCGGGCTTTTCCGGAGGCGAGGACGGGTGCCGTCGCTGATGATGTAGGCTCTGTCGCAGATGCTGAGGGTTTTCGCGTACGTTGTGGTCGGTAATGAGTACGCCGATGCCGCGCGATTTGAGGGAAGTCGATGATGATGTCGATGACGGCGATAGGGTCAACGCCGCGAAGCGTCTGTCCAAGAGGATGAAGGCGGCTGCATGGCGAGTACGCGGGCGATTTTCGACGCGCCGGCGTTCGCCGCCGACAGGGAGGGGCGGGTTAGGGCAGTGTCCGATGTTGAGATCGGCGAGCAAGCTGACTCGCCGTCGATGCGGCTGGTCTTTGGTGCTGATTTCAAATGGCGCGGATGTTTTGTTCAACGGTCATCTTGCGGAAAATCGAGGCTTGGGGAGGTAGCCGACGCCGAGGCGGGCAGCGTTCGTGTATGGGCAGGTGGCGTAGTTCTGTCCGTCGAGGGTACCGCTGCCTGCGTCGGCGGCGATGAGTCCGACGATCATGTGAAGCTGGTGGTTTTGCTCTGCGCTGTTGGGAGCCGAGCAGGCCGGATGACTTCGCCGCTTTCGATTTTCGAGGAGAAGCTGACGACTTGATGTTTGGAAAACTTTTTGCAGGTTTTGAACGACGAGGCGGCTGGTGTTTTCGCTCATAAATGACTCTTGTCTGGAGGTCGTCTGAAAATGTGCTTTGGGAACGTTATGCTGGCTTTCTCAGACGACCTTTTGGTGTTGTCAGATGCTGGTTATTTGGTTTGGGTGCTGGACGGCTGATGACGACGCTGACCCCTGCCGGATTTGGCGGCGGATCGGCGCCGATTTCGAGCGCCGTTGATGGTAGCAGACTTGCTTTTGTGTTGTAGGGCGGCGACTGCGCTTCGGCAACGTCGCCGCCGCGTTGGACCTTTGGCATTGCCGGTCAGGGTAACGAGGTTGATGGCGGAGGAGTAGGTTACGTTGTTGGCTTGTCCGTTAACCGTGCCTTTTGTTGTCGTCGAGCGTCTGGCTGAGCGGACGGCGAGCCGCTGGCTTTGCGTGAACTACCGTTGTGCCGTTGCGGGAGACGCGTTGACCGCTGGCTGCGCGGACAAGTTGAGCGCCTTTTGCTTTGATGATGACGTTGCCGCATGCGGTGCGCCTTTGGTTGTTTTGGTCGAGCGAGCCTTGGTCGGCTTGCGATATGGTGCATCTGTCTCGGCTGCTACGTCGCTTTGCAGGGCGTAGGCGGGCTGCAGTATAAAATGCGTTAAAACACATGCCTTGCTATTTTGTATCATAAATCGGCTTACCTGATGGGAAGTCTGCCAACAAACCTTTTTGTGGTCATACGTCAGACTCCGCGCTGTTGCCGCCTCGATTCGCCGGTGGCTGGAAGGTAACGGGCGTGCTGGTTTTGGCGCTTGGGTGATTCGGTATCGACGCAGGAGATCGGTTTGATGACGTTCTGCTCGCCGCTTGGCATCGGCGGCTTTGGTCAGGACGACGTTGTGTTTGAACAGAGTTGTTTGGTCGGTGCATACGGCTTCGTCGCTGCCGACGTCGTAAAGCCGGCGTTTTCTTGAAGAAGACGATAGGCGGCAGCCGAAATGGATGCCAGCTGGAAACCGTTTCGCCCTTTGCGCTCAGATGTTTTTCAGACGACCTTGTTCGTCAAAACCGTCGCCCGCTCATGCCGCGTCCATCGCATTGCGGCTGGTTGGGGTTGAGTCGACTCTTCAACGTCGACGCTGATGCCCCATGCCGACAATCCGCCGAGCGCGCGACCGCCAAAGCAATTAAAGGGAATGCGATTCCGTACCGCCATCTACTTTCATTTGATGCATCACTCAGTGCCGCGCCCAGCGTACCTTTTGCGCATAATCGTCGCACACCGCGCAACGCGCCGCGCGCCGCCCGCCTGTTTCGTAATATAGGCGGCGTGTTGCAGCGTAACCAATGCGCGTCAGCACGGCAACCGGCAATCCGCAGCGCACCATCACGCAATCGACCACACGTCGTCGCGCCGACAAAGCGCGCACTCGGCTTCTTCTTACGCCTCGTCGCGCGCGCAATTCTTCATAGGTGCGCGTTTGTCCGAAATGCCTTGAAGCAGTAATTTTGAGGCCCAACGTTGACGCGGATGCCGACGGAGGGCGCGTCCCGACTCAGGATAATCGCAGTCTGCACGCCGCCACTGGAAGCATTTTCAGACCAGTTCGTCCAGCGTGTGGAACGATTGATTGCCGTTGTCGCGGATAAAGATGTACCGTCGGTCAAAACGCCGTCCACATCCAATATCATCAGCAGTTGATATGCGCCGCGCGCCGTTGCAGCCGTCTAAGGTTTGCATAGTGCTTCAGGATTGTTAGGGTTTCACGACCTATTCTAACATAAAGGTCGTCTGAAACGCATAGCCTGTGTTTGTGATTAGTCGGCTTAACGGTCATGGGCTGCTTTTATAACTTCATAATATGTAATTGCCGAGAAAGGTCGTCTGAAAACCTGAGACGGTTTCAGACGACCTTTGATATTGTAGTCAGATTGACGGATACTGTAACACCGTGTTTCAAGAAAACATTAATCGTGCCCGCATTTTCAGTTCGCTGCTGGGAGGTCGGCGAAGGCTGCGTTCGCGGACGATTTGGCAGAAGTTGTCGAGATAGCTTTGTCGGCGTCTGCATGGCGTGGCGGCGTGAGCCTGCTTTTGCAGGCTGCTGGTGCGCCTGGCAGGACGACGGTAGCTTTCGAGATAGGGGCATCACATTCAGTAGGGGCAGGGCGGCGGCGCGCGTTTGCTGGCGACGAAGTTGGATGATGGCGAGGTCGTTTGCTGCGGGCGGCGCGGCGGGTTGATGCCCGGTAACAATATTTTTGGGCAGGTTTATACTCGTCGGGAACGGATAGGTAATGAGGGTTTCGCTGATGAAGTCTTCTTGCTTCCCAAACGGTTTTGCGCAAGCGGGTGGTCTGGCAGATGAATTCATTCTGTGTGCGAAATGGGTGAAGCCGAGCCGTTTGTTTTTCGGCTTCGGATACGATGGTGGCGAGATCGGCGGTGTTGCAGTGAGTCCGATCGGATCCGCCTGAAAGCCGGAAACGATGTCCACCCGACTTGCGGGCTACATGGGCGAATTCGCCCATCGCGGCATGAGCCGAAGTCGAAACAGGTGGCATTCGACAGCCAGCCGTAATTCGCCTGCTTCGCCGATGATGCGGGCGAGGTCGTCAAGGCGGAAACTTGTGGAGGAGTTCGGTGAGTTTACCATGCTCGCTGGCGGGTGTAAACGCAAGGGCGTGGATTTGCGCTCAAACAGGGGGTGTCGTAATAGTTTTTGCCGCGCGGATTTGGTGCGAAAGGGCGGATTGGCCGAAGACGCGCCGGCGGTAAGGGATACGCTGCCGGTTTCTTCGAGCGCCGCAGGGTTTAAGATTACAGTTGATGATGAACTGGTTTTCACGCTTTTCAGGACGACCTTTTTGAAACGGGCATTAAAATATGCTTTATGCCGGGTAAATGCGGGCGTGTTGAACGGCGGGGATTGGGACGCGCTGTGTTTACGTGTTAGAATGGGGCAATTCGATTTTTGTATGAATGCGCGTAATTGATTGAAACAGGGATGGTTGCTTCGCTTGTCCCGTAAAATCTCAATCCGCTATGTGTTGAAAGAATGATATGGTGAAACGCAACGATATTTTTGGTGGTGCGACGAGGTGTTGCAATGAATGTTCAAAGATCGGCAGCCCAACGGTTTGCAGGTCGAGGCAGGGCAGAAGTTTGGCAAATAGCGACACGGTAACGCAAGCAAGGTGGCGGTCGATTTTGCTGCGGAGCAGGGCGCGGATATGTTTTTGTGCACCATGATGTTTTGGAAAGCGAGCTGGTAACGATTACGGTTGGAAAAAGCGCATCGAAACATTATTGCAAACACCAAATCAATATGTATATTACCAATTGCCGCCGGATGCACACCAAAAGGCAAACAACGCGTGCTTGCGATGTTGCTGAAGTCGAAAGGCGTCTATGAACAGAACCTGCTGAATATAGGTTCGAAACGCCGCAGACTTTAAATAAACGGTTGCAACACATTGCTG